>Ga0209426_1000396_pt1 | contig 48523 bp, 37 predicted proteins | sample Deesub1362B_J571_FD_187697 | JGI IMG/M metagenome (GOLD analysis project Ga0209426, IMG submission 187697) | Deep oceanic, basalt-hosted subsurface ecosystem from Juan de Fuca Ridge flank, Pacific Ocean, CORK Borehole 1362B_J2.571 (SPAdes)... ... | reverse complement strand
CCGGCCTTCATTGATGATCAGCACACGATCACAGGTCTGACTTACCTCCGGAAGAATATGCGTGCTCAGGATGATTGTATGTTCCTGCCCGAGGTCCTTGATCAGCTTGCGCACTTCAATAATCTGTTTGGGGTCCAGGCCTACCGTGGGCTCATCCAGAATCAGGACTTCCGGGTTGTGAATCAGGGCCTGGGCCAATCCCACACGCTGCCGGAATCCCTTGGAAAGCTTGCCGATGATGGTTTTCCGCACATCTCGGATGTTGGTAAGCTCCACCACGCGGTCGATGCTCTTTTTCCGTTCCCGCGGCTCAACCCCCTTGATTTTTGCCACGAAATCCAAGTACGATTCCACCGTCATATCGTGATAGAGCGGCGGATTCTCGGGCATATATCCGATCCGCTTGCGAACTTCCAGAGAGTCTTCAAATACGTCGAATCCGGCCACTTTCACCGTTCCACTGGTAGCCGGCATGTAGCAGGTGATAATCCGCATGGTGGTGGTTTTTCCGGCAGCGTTTGGACCCAGAAAACCCAGAACCTCCCCTTTCTCTACATCGAACGTTACGTCCACAATGGCTGGCTTTGAACCGTAATAACGGGTCAGATTTCTTACCTCGATCAAGGCCAACCTCCCTCTTTTGGTTGCTTCTTAGCGACGCAAACCAAGGCGCTGAATCAGATTGCGGTAACGTTCAATGTCTTCACGCATCAGGTAGTTCAAAAGGCGCCGGCGCTGACCGACCATCTTGAGCAACCCCCGGCGTGAATGGTGATCTTTCCGGTGGATTTTGAGATGCTCGGTCAGATGGTTAATCCGGCGGGTAAGCAGAGCTACCTGCACTTCTACCCGGCCGGTATCTTTTTCGTTCATCCCAAACTCCTTAATGATTTTTGCTTTCTCCTCTTTTGACAGCGGCATTGTCCCTCCATCCGTTCGTTTGTAACTCAAAATACCGTTCTGTCTCTTCGACATCCAATTTCATCTGGTTGACCAGATCTTCAATTTTATCAAATTTTTTCTCTTCTCGCAAGCGATGATGAAACCGCACACGAATCGTTTCTCCGTAAATTTCGCCGCGGAATTGTAATATAAACGCTTCTACCGTTCGTTGAGTTTCACCAAAAGTAGGCCGAATCCCGACGCTCACCGTAGCACGACGCCAGCGCCCCTCCTTTTCCAGTTGGACTTCCGCCACATAAATTCCATCTGCAGGAAGGAGCTTTCCACTATGATTCACCGCAATATTCGCCGTTGGAAAAGAAAGCTTTCTTCCCCGTCCCTTTCCCTTCACCACCCTGCCGGTCAGGGCATACGGATATCCCAGCAGCTCGTTGGCATGTTGTACTTCGCCGGCGAGCAAAAGCTCCCGAATCCGGGAACTTTTCACCGGCTCATCCCCCACATAGTAGGGCTCAACGACGTGTACGCGGAAGGCCTTCTCCCGCTCATACTGCCGCAATGTATCGATGTTGCCGGTGCGCCGGTAACCAAACGCGTGGTCATAGCCGATCACAATTTCTACCGCACCGATTTTTTTTAAAAGAATCTGATCGATGAATTCCTCTCCGGTGATCCTGGCAAAATCTTCGCTAAACGGAAGAACAACAATGTAATCGAGCTCAAACTGCTGGAGCAGGGCGATTTTTTCTTCCAGCGTGGTAAGGATTTTGATTGGCGGCTTCCGGGTATTTAGTACAAGCTGAGGGTGTGGTTCAAAGGTGATCAGATAGGCCTGGCCCGAAATGGCCCGCTTGCGTTCAATAAGCTTCTCGATCAAGCGGCGGTGGCCACGGTGGACGCCATCAAACGTCCCGATTGTAACCACAGGTGCACGCGAGCCGGGTATTTCCTGTATTTCACGGACAATTTTCATGAGATTTCTCTTTCAAGTACTTCCAGAGCTTTTCCAGGAACGGTTAGGACATCCAGATGATAAGCATCCTCGATCCGATAGGGCCCGATTCGTGTCCGGATCAGCGACCGTAAACAGGCGCCGGTCCCCGCCTTTTTTCCGATGTCACTGGCAAGAGAACGGATGTATGTCCCTTTTGAACAAACGATATCCACCCAAACCCGGGGCCAGTCATAATGCACCAGTTCCACGGCATCAATACGCACCCGCCTTGGCGGAGGCTGGACCTCTACCCCTTTCCTGGCATAAGTGTAAAGCGGACGGCCCTTGTGTTTCAGAGCGGAAAAAACGGGTGGGATTTGTTCGATCTCGCCTGTGAACTGCCTTAAAATATTTTCAATTTCTTCTTCTGGAATAGCCCGCTCAAGAGAATGCCGTTCGATCACTTTGCCGCTTATGTCGAAGGTATCCGTTTCCACTCCAAATTCAATCTCCGCGAGATATTGCTTGTCAAATGCTGCGAACTCCTCAAACCGTTTGGTCGCTTTCCCAATCAGAATAATCAGGACACCTGCCGCAAAAGGATCAAGTGTGCCGGCATGCCCCATCTTCCGTATTTTCAAAGATCGCCTCAGCTTGCGAATCACATCAAATGACGTAATCCCTACCGGCTTGTTCACATTCAGAATCAATCCTTCCTGAAGCTGCTGTAGATCCCTTTTCAATGAGCCTTACCGTTTCCCCTCTTTGGTCTTCGCAATCAGATCTTCAATATGCTGAACATATTCCAGCGTATCATCGAAGTAAAAGCTCAAATAGGGAATGTATTTCAAATGAACCCGGTGTTTTAATTCCGCCCGGATAAAGCTTTTGGCACTATTCAGTCCTGCCAGCACCTCCTGTGGATCCCGCGATGATGGAAGCATGGTAAAATAGACCTTTGCCTGCTTCAGATCGGCGCTCATCAGTACCCGCGTAAGGGTGATAAACCCCACCCGTGGATCTTTCAGCTCCCGCTGCAAAATCAAACTGATCTCCCGCTTCAGGAGATCCGCCACTTTCAAAGCACGTATTGACATCGTCCATCCAATCAAAAATACTCAATCGACCGGTCAATAACCTCGATCCGCTCATCCCCATCCAGAATCATCAGGATCTTCTGATAACTCTTTTCAATGAACTGGCTATCGTTGGATACCATGGCGATTCCGAGCAGCGACCGCTGCCATGTATCGTTCCCATCAATCTCAGCAATCGAAACATTGAATTTATTCCGGATCCGGTCTTTCAAACTCTGAATTACAAAGCGCTTCTCTTTCAATGAACCGGAACCCGGGATATAAAGCTCAAACTGAAAATAGCCAACCATATCCCACAGCCCAAGATCAGCTTTCCAGTTTCCGTTTTACCTTTACGATCTGGAAGGCCTCGAGAACATCTCCAACTTTGATGTCGTTGAAACCTTCAATTCCGACGCCACATTCGTAGCCAGCCTGTACCTCACGCACATCATCTTTAAAGCGCTTGAGCGAGGCCACATTGCCCTCATAAACCATTACTCCATCACGCACGACACGGATTCGGTCGCTGCGGGAAATTCGCCCGGACTGCACGTAACAGCCGGCCACATTCCCAACTCTGGGTATACGGAAGACTTCTCGAACTTCCGCGATTCCGAGAATTTCTTCTTTTTCTTCGGGTTCCAGCAATCCCTCAAGGGCTTTCTTTACATCCTCAATCGCATCGTAGATAATAGAATAGGTTCGGATATCCACCTTTTCGCGGTTGGCAACCTCCCAGGCTTTGGAATTGGGCCGAACTTGAAAACCGATGATTACCGCATCGGACGCAGAGGCCAGCAAAACGTCGGTTTCGGTTATGGCGCCCACCCCCTTGTGAATAACATTCACCGACACATCTTCATTGCTGAGCTTCATCAGTGCATCACTGAGCGCCTCAACTGAACCCACCACATCTCCCTTCACAATCAGCTTCAGCTCTTTTACGCTCTTTTCGCGCATCATACGGGAGAACTCATCCAGGGAGATGTGCCCGGCCTTCCGAAATTCCTGTTCGCGCTTGATCTGTTTCCGTTTGTTGCTGATTTCGCGTGCGATCCGTTCGGATTTTACGGCATAGAGAATATCACCGCTCTGTGGCACCTCGTCAAATCCCAGCACCTGAACAGGTGTGCTGGGAGGCGCTTCCTCTACCGGCTTGCCGCGCTCATCAAACATCGCACGTACTTTTCCAAACACCGTACCAGCAATCACAGGATCGCCAATCCGAAGTGTGCCCGTCTGCACCAGCACGGTGGCCACAGGACCGCGGCCCTTGTCCAGCTGGGACTCGATAATGACCCCTTTGGCCAGACGGTTTGGATTGGCCTTTAGCTCCATAATTTCAGCCTGAAGAAGAATTAGCTCCAGCAGCTGCTCCACATTTTGGCCCGTTTTGGCGGAAATTTCCACACAGGGATACTTGCCACCCCACTCCTCCACCAAAACCCCCTGATCGGCAAGTTGCTGCCGGATGAGATCCGGATTGGCGTTTGGTTTGTCGATTTTATTGATGGCCACAATTATTGGCACGTTTGCAGCACGGGCATGGTTAATTGCTTCGATAGTCTGCGGCATGACCCGGTCATCCGCTGCCACAACCAGAACAACAATGTCGGTTACCTGAGCCCCACGGGCTCGCATGGCCGTAAAAGCTTCGTGACCGGGCGTATCCAGAAATGTGATCTTCTTGCTATCAACATTTACCACATAAGCGCCGATGTGCTGGGTAATCCCTCCCACTTCACCAGCGACCACATTGGTTTTGCGGATGTAATCAAGCAACGATGTTTTTCCATGGTCAACATGACCCATAACCGTTACAATGGGCGGACGCTCAACCAACTGGCCTTCATCTTCCTCTTCCTGGTCCAGCTCCTCGATGATTTCCTGTCCGTACATTTCCTCCTGTTCAACCTCAAAGCCAAACTCGTCCGCCACCATAATGATGGTATCCATATCCAGGCGCTGGTTGATGGAAACCAGCATACCCAGCTCGAGGCACTTCTTGATAACTTGATTGGGCTCAACCCCCATGAGCCGGGCCAGCTCAGCCACCGAGATAAACTCGGTAACCTTGATGACATTGGATTCTTCCTCGACCTCCACCTCCTCCTGACGCCCGGCACGTTTGCGCCGCTTTGCCCGTCCGGGTCCCTCCATTGCCGCCATCGTGCGTTTGATGGCAGCTTCCACCTCTTCTTCTGTAAACTTCTTCTTTTTCTTTTTCTCTTTCTTCTTTTTCTTCTTTTTCTTTTCTGCTACTTTTTCAACAGCTTCTTCCGCCTCTGCCTCTTCCTTCGCTTTGGCCTTGCCCGGTTTTTTGCCTTTTTTCAGTTCCTCTTCTTCCTCAATCAACTCTTCTTCGATCTCCTCCACCAGGGCTTCGGTTTCGGGCGGAAGTTCTTCTTCCACCTGAAGTGCTTCTTTTTCCGCCTCCTCCTCTTCAGCAACCATGGCCGCCTCTGCCGGTTCTTCAGAGGCCACAACTTCCGGATGTTCCTCTACCTGCGGCTCAGCAGGCTCGGAAACGGTCTCCGCCATTTCTAATTCAGCAACTTTTCCCTCTTCTTCCGGTGTTTCAGCGGAAACGGGCTCGGCCGTTTCTTCAGTCGTTTCAGGAGCTTCAACTTCAACCTCAACCTCTTCCTCAACTCCCGCCGAAATGTCCAGCAATCGGGTCAGGCGCCGTTTTGCCTCTTCCTCTTTCTTGCGTTTTTCTTCCTCCTCACGCTTGCGGCGGAGTTTTTCTTCCTCTTCCTTGCGCGCCTTTTCAGCCGCACGCCGCTCTTTCTCGAGGCGTTCTTTTTCTTTGCGTTCGCGCTCCCGCCGCTCTTTCGCCTCTTCTTCCGTTTTCCGCTGAACCTCTTCCAAACTTAGCGGTTTGGTTTCGGCCAGTTCTTCGATCTCGCGGCGGATTAGCTCAAGGCGCTCCTGTTCTTTGCGCTCCCGCTCCAGAATTTTGCGGCGGATTTCGTCATCCTCAGTCAGAATCTCCTCGCCGCCTTTCTGCCGGCCAAAACGCTCCACGATCTTTTCGTACATCTCTTCAGAGACCTGGCTCATCTGGTTTTTGACTTCATAGCCAAGCCCCTGAAGAAATTCCACAATTGATTCAATCGAGACGTGGAACTCTTTGGCTACCTGATAGATGCGCCGTTTTTTCCCCACGCGTGCTGCTGTCGTTTTTTCTTCAATCTCTGCCATTATTGCTCTACGTAGTTTTTGATGGTTTCAATGATTTTTTCTGCAGTTTTCGGACCAACTCCAGGAATCTCCAGAAGTTTGTCCTCTCCTGCCCGCAAAACATCCTCTACCGTTTCAATTCCAGCTTTGCGAAGTTTTTCAAGTACAGATTTACCTATTCCGTCCAGTTCTATCTCTTCCAGGGACTTCCGGGCCCTGGTAACCATCTTCTTGTGTTCGGATTCTTTCAGAATTTCGATTTCATATCCGGTTAATTGTGATGCCAGCTTCCGGTTTACCCCACCACGGCCAATTGCGATAGACGCCTGTTCATCCGGGACGATGGCTGTGGCCGTCTTGCTTTCCTGATCGACCGTAACAAAAAGCGGGCGCGCAGGACTGAGGGCACGTGCGATAAAAATCTCCGGATCCGAGCTCCAGTTGATAACATCGATCTTTTCATTGTTCAGTTCGCGAACGATCGCCTGAATTCTCACCCCTTTCATACCCACACAGGCACCGACCGGGTCGATACGCTTGTCATTTGAGTAAACGGCAATTTTGGCGCGTTCGCCGGGCTCCCGCACAACCCCTTTAATCTCAATAACGCCTTCGTAAATTTCAGGTACTTCCAGCTCAAGCAAGCGGATAAGGAACTGCGGGTCGCTGCGGGACACAATAATCTCCGGGCCTTTTGGCGTTTCGCGCACTTCCTTGATGATGGCCCGGAGGCTTTCTCCTCTCCGGTACCGCTCGGTTGGAATCTGTTCCGATTTTGGCAGAATGACCTCTGTTTTTTCAATGTTCATGTAGATCTCGTCCCGCCCAATTTGCCGGATATCACCGATAATAATTTCACCGACCCGGTTCTTGAATTCCTCATAAATATGGGCGCGCTCCAGCTCCCTCAACTTCTGATTCAGGTTCTGTTTGGCTGCAATCACCAGCCGACGGCCAAAAGAACGTGGATCGACGATTTCCACAAATTCATCACCGATCTCGAGATCAGGTTCGTATTTTCGGGCCGTTTCCAGGTCGATCTCCAGATTTTCGTCCTGGACTTTTTCGACGATGATTTTGTTCTGATAGATTTCGATCTCCCCTTTGTCCAGATTGACAAAGATGTCAAAATTATCCGCTGTCCCGTACTTCTTTTTGATCATCATGATTAACACTTCTTCGATGATCTTAGCCACCATCTCGCGGTCGATATTTTTCTCTTTTGTGAGCTGCGAGATGGCCTCGGCAATTTCGATCTTCATGGCTTATTTTTTCCTCCAACCTGCTTTCACACTTACCACGGCAACGCCTGGACGGCCTTTTTAAGCTGGCCGTAAACTATGCGGATCATTTCGCCCGAAACATTCAGTAAAATTCCATCCGCATTGGCATCCACAAGTTCACCGCGTACCGTTTTTTCCTCTTCACCTTCCAGAAAAGAAACTTCCAGCTCCCGCCCGATTTTCAGACGGAATTCTTTCTCGGTTGTCAACGGCCGGTCCACTCCCGGAGAAGAGACCTCAAGAACGAAATTTTCTCCCAGTACCTCCTCCAGCTCCGGCAGTTCCAGCAGATGCCGGCTGATTTGCGTGCACTGGTTAATAGTAATTCCGTCCATGGTATCCGCAATCACTGTAAGCCGGTAGCGGCCCGGTTTTCCTTTCAAAGTTATTTCAATGAGCTCCGCACCGAAAATATGGAGCTGGCGCTCAACAATCTCCGTTATTTTATCGATGAGATCCATCACCCGTCCCAATTCAAGGCAACAAAAAAGTGGGTCTTTTGAACCCACTTCAAAAAGCAATATAATAAAATCGCTACCCTTATGCAATAAAAAACTCTAAAGCAATGATACTCCGTTTCCAGTCTTCGTTTTCTCTTACTTTTTGATCGTTTTTACCACCACATCTCGCTTCTACACTTTCCACTCGATCTGTTCAAAGTCCTCTCCAGGAACTTCAAATTCGAATGCAAGATCTGGTGGCCAGGTTTCAATCACATTTCCGGCCCGGCGGACCCGGATCAGGAACTCCACTTTCTGTCCCACCTTTGCCCGCAATCGTTTGAACGGAATGGAGAATTCCAGAAATCTGTCGTAGGCCGCACGAATGCCATCCGATTCTCGCACCCATTTGCCCCGTTTCCAGATGAGCACTTCCTCGCATACCTGGCAGTGATGGAGTTTGGCCACTGGTAGCCGCATTTTCAGCTCAGCTGGTGACAGAAAATGGAGCTCGATCTCTACCTCATCCACCGCCTGGCGAATCTCTTTTGAAAAAACGATTTTCAGAAAGAATTCCTCCAGATTAAAACCGTACTGAATCGATTCCACAGCCTGGCTGGCAGCATGCATAGCCGTACCAACCCGGCGGGCATCCAGACTGCCGGCCCCCAGCCATTCAAAATAATTGGATTCGCGGCCATCAATGACTGGATCAATGAAACCTATTGGTTTCTGAATGGCCACCCGCTTTCGTACCTCTGTGCGGATCGGGTCAAAGAACTTTCTGGGCGGTTCCTGCTCTATCAGTTCGAAGGCTCGGATTAAATGGGATCGAAAAAGCGTGTCAAACTCGGCCGCATTTTCCGTGGGGTGCTCCTCGCCGTACCACCAGCACCAGTCGGATCCCTCTGCAATCAGAATCTCTTCGTAGGCCGCATCCAGCGCCTCCGGCGAAACCCGCCCCTCCTCCTTTGCCTTTTGCCAGGCCAACCGTGTCTCATAAAGATATTCCCAGGCTCGGTTGTCCTCGGGATGCCCGATCCAGATAGAAAAATTATGGTTGATCCATGAGCCGGCAAAAATGCGCGTCAGGTATTCCGGCTCATATTGATTCTTGAGAAAATCCGAAAACGTGGTACATGCCAAATCTGTAGCCCCGCTAAGTTTGCGGTAGAGAGCTTCCAGAAATGGCCGGCCGTTTTGCACGTAAAATTCCCAGCAGTTTTCGCCATCCAGAATTACTGAAACCAAAGAATGCCGAAGCCGTTTTTCTCCGTAGCGCTGTACAATGGAGGCCCGGATACTCCGCAGTCGCTTCACAAAATCTTCCGCCGCTTCCTCCGGGTCCCATCTCTGGTACACAAAGCCGATCAAATCCGAAAGCACGTGGTCGCGGAAAAAGAGGACAATTTCTTCACCGGATTCCGTCCGGTATGCATAGGGACGGTAGAGATCCTCCCGAGTCATTTTTTCCCGGATTCCCATTAGCCCCCAGCTTGCGAATAAAATCTCCTCATCGGTGGCAATCCAGCGAATTCCTTTGCGGGCGAAAAGCTCGATAGCTTCTTCGCTCACACTTCCTTCCGCTGGCCACATCCCTGCCGGCAAAAAACCAAAAGTTTTTTCAAAATAGTGCAGGGCCCGTACTATCTGCTCCTCTGCATCTTCTGGATATCGGAACCGGTACCTTGGCAGTTGAATATTGCCCTGGGACATCCGTGCAATGGTCGTATCGCACAGTAGCGGCAGAATGGGATGATAGAATGGAGTGGTGGAAAGCTCAATCTGTCCGTTCTGGGCCAGTTTTTTGTGTAACGGGATGATTTTCTCCAGAATGCTCCGCTGTGATTCTAGCAGCTCCTTCTTTTCCGCTTCTGTGAAATTTTTCCCCTTTTTTAACAGCCTGGAAAACGGTTTCTGCCCTTTGTGGCTTTCACCAATCCAGCACAGATTGTACCATACCTGCAGATCAAGAAAATCCTGAACCGAAAATCTCCGGAGAGCTGCTTCGGGGTGTTTGGGATCAAACTTTAATCCGCGTTTTTTTAGAAGACGTTCATAGTCCGGATACGGTTTTACCAGCCGGTCCCAGTTGACCTGAAAAAAGTAGTGGAGAATATCCGCCTTTTCCTCGGTGGTCAGCTCCGCCGCCGGTTTTTCGGAGAGAATCTGAACATAGTCGCGTGCCCCATTCAGATAATCCTGAATCTGCAGCAATAAAGAGGGAACCAGGTTAAAATTTTGCCGGATGTCTGGAAATTCTTCCAGAAGGGCCGCGAGATCATAGTAATCCTTAAGGGCGTGGAGCCGAACCCACGGCAAAATAAAAAATTCTTTTTCGGGATGTTTGTAATACGGCTGATGCTGATGCCATAAAAAAGCTACACGGAGCGGTTCCATGCGCTACGCTCCCTCCGTATTGAGCAAAAAAGGCCAGAAAAACATCTGGCCTTTCGTCCCAACTCCGGTATTTGTTGCGTGTTTCAAAATGTCTTATGCTCGATTGCTAATTTCTGCCAGCACCATCTGGGCATCGGCCTTCACCGGCGTATTTTCATATTCGCGGAGAATCCGGTTGAGAATCTCCTGGGCCGTTTGGATTTCGCCTGTTTCCCGAAAGCTTTGCGCTGCCGAAAAGAGATAGGAAGCAGCTGTGGAGGCACTGGGGCTCTTTTCTGCTGCCTTCAGGTAATATTCAGCTGCAGTTTTTTTATCACCCGTTTCCGAATAGCAGCTGGCCAGCCCCGCATAGGCGGCACTTTCCAGCATAGGGTCGCCGCCATACTCATCCAGATATAGCTCAAAATACTTTTTGGCCTCTTCGATATTATGCTGATTGTAGTATGAAACGGCCAGGTAGTAAGCAGCGATGCCGGCGCTTCGCGTGCCATCAAATTGCTCTACAATCCCCTGCAAAATGGGAACCGCACGGTCATAATTCTGGTTATTGAACTCGGCCACTGCGCGGATTAAGCGGCCGGAAGCAGCAACATCCGCCTCCTTTTTGCTTTTCACCACCATGTAGCTAATGACGACCACCACCAGAACGCCAAAAATCCCCATGGCGATTTGACGGGAATAGGTAGTAAAAAAATCAGTAGCCCTTGCAACAAACGTTAAAAATTTGTCCTCTTTGATCTCCCGCCGCTTGATCCTTTTCCGTGGTTTTAGCATCCGCTCTGCTCTCCCTTTCCCGTTACCACTTCTTCCTATTTACTCTTGGTGCCCCTGGCAGGACTCGAACCTGCGACACCCGGTTTAGGAAACCGGTGCTCTATCCAACTGAGCTACAGGGGCATCGCTTCCCACTTCTTGAGGCTTAACCTTTCTAATCTTAAAGCAATTTTTTGGATTTTGCAAGGAAAAAGAGGAGGGAAATCCCCCCAGATATTGTCGCTTTTGGATAGAATTAAGGTCTCCTGATACTTTCACATCCGGGCTCTGTTTCATGGAAGTACGAACGCCTCATTAGCCATTGAAACATGGAATGCACCTTTCATGTCCACATCCGTTGCGCGAGAGCCCGGCATAAGTCATACATCTCCTCTTGATCGGCGGTAGGAACTCTTTTTCCATCAAAACCTATGCAAAAATCTTCCACGCGAAAGAGATAGCAATAAATCATTCCGGCTTCATTTTTTACCTTCCCCTCCGCACTTTTACAAACCGGCAAGAACGCCTGGGAGTACAATGTCAATTCCAGAAAATCAGAATTTTCTACTTTCCCAATCTTCCTTCGAAAACTCTCGGGCTCCATCGAGAAATCGATCCTAACCCGTTTTTTTGCTACTCTCCCGTCAAACAGAATCCTGAGCCATTCTCTTTCCCCGTATTTGTCATTTCGCATTGCCAAACACGCTTGCACTTGTTTCGCGAATATGGCAATCAAAAATCAATTCTCATTTTCTTGTTTGGCCCCCGTCAGTATGATTAGTCTCCAAAATCTTTTACAATCGAGGCCACATTTATGGTCCTTCTTTCTGCCCTTCTTTCCTCTGCTCCGCCGAAATATTTTACTCCAATCCAATTCCGTTCGCTATAGCCGTAGCTCAGGAGCGAAATGAGTTTGTCTTTGAATTCGAAATTCGCATATATATCAACAGGCAACGCTTTTCCAATATCACGGGCTATGGGATATCTCTTTTCTGCGTGAACCCGTAGAGATGGATATTGAATAAACCGACTGGCCAACTCATCTACGATGCACTGTGCATAAAGCCCTCTTATCTGTTCCTCACTCCAGCCGAAATGGCCAATCGGACTTTTTACCATTGCCTCACAGAATCGGAGAAATGCCGCTTTGACGTACATTTTTATCCCAGTGATTAATTCAAAGGCACTATTCAGATAATATCAAATTTTTCAAAGCAATTATTCAAAATAATTCTCCAACACCTCTCCACCTACTTTCCCTTTCTATTCATAGCTTTGAATGGAACTGAGCAGAGCTTCGCGACCATACTCCATGACTTGCCATAATTTTTCCATCCCCTTGAACTTTCCCGTTCTCTAAAAAACTCGTGATTCTACCAGTATCCGATCGATCTCCTCAAACTTTCGAAAATTTCCCTTCCTTCTGTGTTGTAGAACTGCGGTTCCCCCGAATCGGCAATTTCAAAACTCTTCCATAGCAACGCCATTTTTCCCCTATAGTGGTGGCTGTTGAAATTAGAAGCTGCGAGATGCTCATGCTTCATCCCTCCAATTCTGTCTATCATCCGAGTTTCGCAAATTCCGCCGCTCAGTGATTGGACTTTTCTGAATCGGCATTTTTCCACTGGAAGACAACCCGCTCTATTCCGAGCTGTGCTGGCGACATGATCAAAAACACAACAGATTTGATCAAAGCGGTTATCTTGCCGCGAAGCTGCAGAATTCCGAGGCAGATTTTGCGCCCTGGATGCTTGCTTTTCTTAATATTTTTCATTAACTTATGAAAAATTTTCACGTCTGGTCTGCGGCTTTTCGGGAGGTTTCTGTGATCCGAAGTCCGGCGCTTCAGGGTGCTTCCAGATGGTTTTTCATCGTCTTGACGGCCTTCATTTTCCTTTCCTGCGCTTCACGTCCTGCTCCGATTGTGCGCATCGAATTCTGGGCAATGGGAGCTGAGGGAGAGCATGTCCAGAAACTGATGGATCAATTTGAAAAGGAAAACCCTGATATCCTCGTGGATGTGCAGTCCATTCCATGGAGCGCCGCGCATGAAAAGCTCCTTACCGCTTTCGCCGGTCAATCCAATCCCGATATATGTCAGCTGGGAAACACGTGGATTCCGGAATTTCAGGCCATCGGTGCCATCCGCAGCCTTGATGATCTGCTGGCGCGATCCCAGACGTTGGATTCAACCCAATTCTTTCCGGGAATTTGGAGAACCAATGTTTTGGCCGGCAAAACCTATGGCATCCCCTGGTATGTGGATACCCGGGTACTGTTCTACCGCAGCGATCTCCTCAAGCGGGCGGGATATTCATCTCCTCCCGCCACCTGGCAAGAGTGGCTCGATGTTTCACGGAAAATCAAGGAACTGGGGGACGTGCCACAGCCCCACTACGGCATCTTTCTTTCCCTGATTCCCACCGACTGGCAAGTACCGGTCATCCTGATTATGCAAAACAATGGCCGCCTGCTGCGCGACAACAACCGCTATGGCGCTTTCGACGATCCGGCCACGGTTGAGGCACTGGAGTTTTACCTCAAATTCTTTCAGGAAGAACTGGCCCCAGTCCGTATGAGTGAAGTGGCAAATATTTATCAGGGGTTTGGTAGCGGATTTTTTGCGATGATGATCACCGGCCCCTGGGTCGTTAACGAAATGAACAGGCGGGTTCCTGATCTGAAGGGAAAATGGGACATAGCGCCACTGCCAGCGGGAAAAAACCGAAATTCTGTGGCGGGGGGTGCCAGCCTTGTTCTTTTCAAAAACTCAAAACGGACAAATGAAGCCTGGAAACTTGTCGAGTTTCTCTGCCGCCCGGAAATTCAGATCGAATTTTTCAGGCTAACCCGGGATCTTCCCTCTGTGCTCTCCGCGTGGGAATCGCCCGTCCTGAAAAATGATCCGCAGATCCGCGCATTTTATCAGCAATTAAACTGGGTCATGCCGACTCCCAAAGTTGTGGAATGGGAACAGATTGCCACAAAAATTCAGGAGCACCTGGAGCGTGTGGTTTATGGAAAAACAAAACTGAGTGATGCAATAAAAGATCTGAATCGGGATGTGGATCAGATACTGGAGAAGCGGCGCTGGCTGCTTGAGAGGGGGCTCATCGATTTCTGAATGGATCGGCCTGCGCCGTTCCCAGGAGGTCCAGCACTCATCCAAAAATAAGACCGACATTGGGTACGGCGCGCAATGCAAATGATCTTGGTACAGAGCGGATAAATGATACGGACAAAAAATTCTGTAATCTGTTTCTTTCTGGCGCCTTCGCTGGGAGCTCTGCTCATCTTCTTCTTTCTCCCGATTTTCGCATCGTTTCTGATGAGCTTTACCGATTTTGACATCTATTCTCTGGCCAATCTGCAGCGGGCCCGGTTTATCTTTCTGCAAAACTACATCATGCTGCTGCAGGATCCGCTGTTCTGGAAAGCCCTCATCAACACCCTTTACTTCGTTTTTGTGGCCGGTCCGCTATCGATTCTTGTGTCTCTCCTGGCGGCACTCGCCCTTCATTCCAAGTTGCTGAAGATGAAAAGCCTGTTCCGCCTTGCCCTATTCATGCCCGTGGTTACCACACTGGTAGCCGTGGCAGTTGTGTGGCGCTATCTGTACCATCCCCGTTTTGGGCCAATCAATTACCTGCTTTCTTTTCTGGGCATCCAGCCAATTGACTGGCTCGGGAATCCCAGCTGGGCCATGCCGGCAATCATTTTGATGGCCGTCTGGAAAAATTTTGGGTATAACATGATGATTTTTTTGGCCGGTCTCCAGGCCATACCCGACTATCTGTACGAAGCCGCAAGGCTGGACGGCGCGAACTGGTTTCAGCAGCAGCGGCACATTACTTTACCTCAACTGTGGCCAACCATGTTCTTTGTCATTATCATCACGGTGATTGGCTACTTCCAGCTGTTTGCTGAACCTTACGTTATGACCCAGGGCGGGCCCCTTCACGCAACCCTGAGCATCGTGCTTTATCTCTACCAGCAGGGGTTCCGCTGGTGGCGAATGGGCTATGCCGCCTCCATCGCTTTCGTGTTCTTTTTCATACTGTTTGTCTTCGTTATGCTTCAAATGGCCGTTCAGAGAAAACAAGATAGGGTTCCTGGCTAATTGATCGGGAATGTTTTGATGTTCAGAAATCCCAGACGCACCTTTCAGGCATTTTTGTTGCATCTTCTCATGGTGGGTGTTTCTGCCCTCACGTTGATGCCCTTCCTCTGGATGCTGAGCGCTTCACTCATGCCCGCAGGTGGGGCGTCAACATTCCCGCCCAGGTTTTTTCCAGCGGATATTACGCTGGAACAATACCGGCTCCTTTTTGCCAGGTTGAACCTGGGCAGGTTTTTCCTGAACAGCTTGATCCTTGCCCTATCCGTTACAGCGGTTTCTCTGCTGGTAAATTCGATGGCGGGATTTGCTTTTGCAAAGTATCACTTTCGCGCAAAGAGACACTTGTTCGCGATTCTGATTCTGACGATGATCATTCCTGGGCAGGTGACCATGCTCCCCGTTTTTCTTTTGTTGAAAAAAATGGGATTGCTCAACACATATTTCGGCATCATTCTTCCAGGCATGACCAGCATTTTTGGCATCTTCTTGATCAGCCAGTATATGAAAAGCATCCCGGACAGCCTCATTGAGGCAGCGCGCATGGACGGAGCTTCCGATTTCCGCATATACTGGAGCATCGTTCTGCCGCTATCCAGCCCTGTCCTGGTCACCCTGGCTTTGTTCACCTTTATGGGAACCTGGAACGACTTCCTCTGGCCACTCATTGTGATGACAAAGCAGGATATGTATACGCTTCCTGTAGCCCTGGCCAATCTCATGGGAGAACATGCCCAGGATCCTGAACTCATGATGGCGGGATCGGTCATCACCATCCTGCCTGTGCTGGTGGTTTTTCTGGCCTTGCAGAAATTCTACATCCGTGGTATCCTTTTGGGCGGATTGAAGGAATAAAACTTCGCTCAAATCCGCAAATCCGGAAAAGTCACAATACGGGAGTCCAAGACGGAAAAGAGCGCTCTTTTGTACTTTTGCTTTTGACGAAAGAGCGTTTAAATGCAGGTGGCAGCAGTTTTTCTTCAACCACTTAAATCTGGGGCCACGAGCGGAATAGATGGATTCGTTCCAGAGAAAAATGTGCAAACTGATAAATCAATGCCAGGGATCATGCCAGCAAGTGTTCATAGTGCCAATTCCGCTCTGCTTTTCGGAATGAGAAGATCTGGCAGGCCAGTTTGATATTCAAAGGATTATTCGATCCGCATTTCCCAGATCGAATAGCCCCACTTGGTGCCTCGCTGAACGAAATCGAGGCGCAGGTAACGGGTTCTTACACCTCCCAGTTCAATCACGTCTTTTCCGCCGTCCGAATTGTTTTCTTCAAATACCTTCCGCCATGCACGGCTATCATCTGACACGGAAATGGAATAGACCTTTCCGTAGGCAACCTCCCAGAAGATCGTCAAGCGGTTGAGAATGGTTGGCCTACCGAAATCGATCCATATCCACTGAGGGTCTTCTGCTTTGCTGCTCCACCGCGTTTTCATATTGCCATCAAAGGCGTCGTAAACCTGCCCGCTTGACGCCCGGATGCGGGCGATGTAAATGCGTATACCGGCCAATTTTTCCCGGACCCTGGCAACATAGGCATCTTTTCCAACATAATTTGTTATGAGGTTCAGAAAATAGCGTTCGGCCACCGGATCATAGCGCCGGTCGAACAGCTCTCCCTGGTTTTTCCGCGGGCACATCCGGCCGCGAATTTGAATCCGCGAAATCACAACAAATCCTTTTCCATAGGGGATCTCCATCACTGCGGGGACTCGAAGTTCCAGATTACACGAAGCCACCGTTTCAAATGGACGGTTTGGGCGCACATTGAACTGCGCCACCATTTCGCCCCCCAGAGCTCCGTTGAACATCCGCAGATGTTCTGGTGCAATGCCTTCCCATAGCAAATGCTCTGGATCTTCTGGGAATACGTAAGAATCATACCCTCCCCGTTCCGGATCCTTGCGGTACTGAACATTCAGCTCCAGTTCACGCAACACGCGCATCTGAATCTCTCCATGGACGCCAAATTCCGGCTCCTGGATCACCAAAAGTCCACCACGCCGCACAAAATCATCGATCTCAGCAAGATTTCGGCGGTACGTATCATCCAGCCCCCCCGCATTCACGAACGTAACCTGTGCGCGCCGCAATGAGGATGGCCCAAGCTCTCCGTACATAATGCCGCGGTCTGCCAGGTATTGTTTGACTTCTCCAAGGGGGTCATGCAGGACGAAGCTTATCTTTCTGGTTGATGGCGAAACTTCCGGCCTGGCGAATATAAAAACCGGCTTCCGGCTGGTGGCCAACAAGGTCTTATTTTCATCATAAATCTCTGCTATCAGCTCGTATGAGCCCGGAACGTCGGGGAACCGAACGGGAACGCGCATCTTCCGGTGCTCAGTGGGTGCCAAATGAAAAGATCTTTTGGAATGGCCAAAAGACGGATTTCCACGGATTTCTATTTTAAGACTTCCGTCTTTTTCCTCGTTGGTATCATTAAACAAAAAGACATCGATTGTTCGCTCTTCGCCTGCAAGAAAATGGCGGTCCCACAGCTCGATGCTTACTCCTGTTGGGGATAGCGCTTCTTTGAGAGCCGCGAGCACGGGCTTGGGGCGCAACTCCGCAAGGGGACCAAGAAAAAAGTTCGCCGTCGGTCCCTCTCCAACACTTAGGTAAACAAAGGGCATGATGGCATCGGCGTTCAATCTGCGCCAGAGCTCCGTGAGTTCTCTTGCCAAGAATGCCTGAAATTCGAGTAACTGTTCCCTGGGAGGATTTTTTCCCAACCATCTGGGAACAACCGGCTCCGTAAGTGACGTCGGCCTTCCTTCCCGATCTAACCACCACCACAGATATTCGTTGATCATTACCGGACGTGAACTGTTCTTCAGATCAAAAATAGACCTTGCGTAGCCGAATTTCCGGCCGTTTAGCACCGGTCCCAGCGAATAGATATAGGGGTGGTCTTCTTCGAAATCCACATATTCCCAGGGGCGCGAGGGATCCAACAATCGCAGCTCCGGGATAATCTTTTCTGTGAGCACGGAGTCTTCAGATTCATTCAATGGATCCCAGATCACAATACTGGGATGGTTGACATTTTCCCGGATCCATGCCTCAAATTCCCGGCGGATTTGCCGTGGTGAACCTGAAGTTGTCCAGAACGCCCACTCATCCTGCAACAGAATTCCACCCTCGTCCGCAATGTCATACCACCGGTTGTAAGCATGTCCCAAATGGATGCGGAAAAAGAACATGTTATGCTGTTTTGGAATGTCCACCAATGCCCGGCGAATCCACTCCTCATCCCAGGGAAGGCTTCCTCGTGTTGAATCCGAAAGCATCCTGTGAAAGGCAATATTGCTCCCTCTCAGCACAATCCGTTGTCCATTCAGATAAAAATTTCCATCTTGAATCTCAAATTGCCGCATGCCAAAGCGAATGCTCAGTTGATGCGAAATGTCTTTGGAGACACGCAGTGTTCCGTCAAAAACATAGAGGAATGGATTTTCGGGGGTCCACGGTACAAAATCGGGCAGGGGAATATCAAAGTCCAATGTCTGAACTGTCTGAGAAGAGGAATTCAGGGGAACCCGCCATCTGCGGACTTCTTTTCCGGACGCATATTCGCGAATCTGGCACTCCAGTACGGCGGATTTACCCACGGATTTAAAATATTCAATTTCAAAATGAAAATTTGCCTTGCCGCGCCTGATGTCTGGCAGGATCCGTACCCATCGCAATCGTGCCGGGCCATAGAGATGAAGCCAAACATCGCCCCAGATGCCGGGTATCCAGAGCATTTTTTCGAAATCCACCCCAACAGCGCTCTCCCCGGGCAGGGTATGTTTGGCTCCAACACGCACCAGAAGTTCGTTCTCTCCATTTTTATTCAAGAACGGAGTGAGATCGAATTCCTGACTTGTGTAACAGGGAATATCGCCACCGATTCGATTCCCATTCAGCCATACTTCTGTGCCGAATTGAACCTGCTCCAGCTGTAGGATTGCCTTAAAGAATGTATCCCCATCTGTTAAACGAAAAACCGTCCGATACCAGAAAAAGTCCTCTTCCGTCCAGTCCAGTGGGGGCTTTGAAAGGTCAACCAAACCTGGAACCGGTACGGTATATGGCCAAACCGCTGGTCTTTCCCGGCCGGGAGCCAGTTCCCACATTCCGTTGAGGCTCACTTTTCTGTATGCCATTGCCCTTCCCCATCCCTCCTGAGTCCCCACAAATGCCAGAATTGAGAAAAAAGCGAAGGCCCACAATGTAAGCCTTCTCAGAAATTTACTCACCGCCGGCATATCCGTCTGAGAAGCTCGCCAGGACGCCGTATTTATTCTTCGCCAGCTGATTCCAATCTCTCTCTTCTCGCCTTTTGTTCTTTCCAAAAGAATACAGTCCGGAATTCCGGCCAAAGAAATGATGAAGGTTTTTAAGCCACCGGTATTCCACAATCAAACATCACCGCAGAAGCAACAATTTGCGCGTGCTCTGGAAATGTTCTGCACGTAACCGGTAAAAGTAAACTCCCGACGATAGATTCTTTGCGGCAAAAACAACGCGGTGATGTCCCCGCTTCATCTTTTTGCCCGGGAGCAGTACGGCAACGATCTGTCCCCGTGCATTTATGACTTCAACGGTTACACGTTCTTCCCTGGGTATCGAGAAGGAAATGATGGTTTCCGAATTGAAAGGATTGGGATAATTCTGCTCCAGTGAATATTCACTGATAATGGCTGGATTCTCTTCCACGTCTGTAACGGTCCAGCCAATCTTTGCAAGTGCTGAGTCGATTTCCGGATTGGCCATAAACATCCTCCAGCACAGTTCCGTGCGGTAGTTTTCAATCATGGGTACGATCGTACCCTGGTCGATGGCAAGATAGCTGTTGGCAAACCAATTGTTGTCCAGATTGAAGGCATCTCTGAAACCAAACTCACCCCACAGCTTTGGGCCGTATGTGTAGTAAAAATGTTTTAGCGTTGCGATGGACTCATCCGGCGTATAGGGCATGGCGCTGATCGCTGCCGTGGGAGTGATGGTTCCATTATCTCCCGCCGGCGTTGGCTCATGCGCAGAGTAACCGCCGGGATCGTCGCTGGATGTGAGTCCCCAAACCAGATCACTATATCCCTTATGGCCTTCCGGATTGGCAATACAGTAGGCACGGTTAATCAGCGTCGTATTGCGATTGTTTTCAAAGTAGTTACAAAAACGGTCCGATTTCCCCCGTGGATCAAAACCAAGAAATGAGTAATGGGTAAAGAAAAGTGGACCTCCATAAGGTGGGCCAACAAACTGTTTGTACCCGTAATAAACGTTTCCGTTTACATAATTGGAACTCCCAGCCCAGCCATCATAATACATGGAAGCGGGAACGGGATGCGTTGGAGAAGCAATGGCCAGCAGATAGACGATCATCGCTTCATTCCAGCCCTGAATGGGCATATTCATGATCCATCCGTAATCCGGAGACCAGTGCCAGTAGAGCACTTTGCTCGTGGATGTCCGGCGGTACCAATCCCATTCCACCTCCTCCCATAGCTGAGTGGCTCGCTGGCGCAATTCCAGTTCTTCGGCGGAATTCCCATCGAAATATTGCCGAATTGCAAGCAATCCCTGGACAAAATAGGCGGTTTCCACCAGATCCCCACCGTTGTCATAAGCACTGAAGGGAATGGTTTCTCCGGTGCTTCCATTGATCCAGTGGGACCATGCTCCGTGATATCTCTTTGCTTGTTCCTGCATAAAACGCAGGATTTTTAGAATCCTGGCTACTATAGAATCCCTCGGGGCGAAGCCCCGTTCTGCTCCAACCATCAGCGTCAACAGACCAAACCCCGTTCCACCGGTGGTACAGACATCGCCGGATGAATCCCGTTCTCTGGCCAGCCCACTTACAGGATGTCCGAAATCCCAGAAATACCGGAACGTCGCTTCCTGTACAGACGTCAATAATTCCTCATCTGATGCAAACGGAACCGGTGTGGCATTCACCACGGCGGAAGAATCGGATTCCACATAATTCTGATTCACCGCAGTTACCCGGTAATAGTATGTTTTGCCATTTTCGCCCACAAAATCACTGTACATGTGGAACTTGTGGGCTACACTATTAACCTTTACAAATGGTCCGCCGGGCGATTGAGCGCGGTAGACAAAATACCCCAACAAATCCGGCTCCGAATTAGGATCCCACTTCAAATCGATCCGGCTATCGTAACCTGTGGCCTGCAAATTCTGTGGAGCCGCTGGAGCGGTAGTCTGCGAACCGCCTGCCTTTATCAGCCTGAACTCATCCACCCAGGCAACGTGTTCAACCCCATCTGCGTTTTTCTGGTAATGGAAAATCGTTTTGATCCGCGTAAAATCGGCGTTTTGTGGTCCGGGCTGGAATGCATTGATGGGAATTGCTACCCTCTGCCACGTGGTAGAGTCTCCGTCCACCCCGCCGAAAAAATCCCCCAGCCAGATCCGTGTGCTCTTCTTGTTGGTAATGTCTTCGATGGCAAGATCCGGCAGGGCATCCTGGTTTATGGCCTCCGGTGCGTTGATCCAGTAAACGATGGTATCATACTGGGTAAAATCAATCGGCTGCCAGTTCAGGGATGCGAGGGCAATTCCCCAATCGCCACCGCTTTGGGAAATCCAGCGCAGACGAAGGGAATGCGCACCTTTGTATGGGTGCTGCGGATCCACTGGGAATTTGTCTTTTCCCGATCCTGCTAGCTCCAGAAAACTGGGCGATTTTTTATATCCCCACGAGGAGTCATAGAATTCATTGCCCGTGTTACTGTCACTGAAAAAGACCTTTTCATTCCCCTGGCCGAGTGTCATGCACGGAAACGCAAAAATAGCAAAAAACAAGAGAATTCCGCGCCTCATGGGCCTACCTCCTCAAATGTGTGCAAAATCAGGATTTGAATTTCACGTACGGTATTTTGCATTCTCCGCAGCGCCTGTACTCTCCATTCCGCTCGCAGCCGAGCCCTTTCCCCAAACAAAACCTGATCGAGAGATTTTTGGATCACTGGATTTTGAAATTCACTATTCCAGTTCAATTTTTACTTTCACTTCTTCTCCCCACCGCAAGATAGGGATCTTCGCAGCGCGCAAGGTCTTTCCGTTGACTTCAATCCTTTTCACACGTCCTCCCGGGCCGTTATGTATCTGAATGCGGTAATTGACTCCGCGGAATAGCCTTTCAATTTCCACGTAATTCCAGCTGGCTGGTATGCATGGGTCTACAATTAGGCCGTCATAGTCGGCCCGAATACCGATCACGTAGTCCAAAACCACCCGGTATAACCATGCAGCAGAACCTGTGTACCAGGTCCATCCGCCGCGCCCGTAATGAGCGGAATCGGGGCCATCAATATTGCCGGGGGTTACATACGGTTCCCCAGCGTAGCGGTCAGGCTTCAGGCCATTAAGGGAAGGGAGAATTTTGCGCAGAAAGCGATAGGCGGTTTCATTCCGTTTTAACAGACAGGCAGCCCAGATTGCCCAGGTTGCTGCGTGAGTATAGACAGAGCCATTCTCCCTTGTTCCGGGAGCATATCGGGTTAAATAGCCAATTTCAGGGTCCGGCTGATGATAGGCCGGCCGCAGAAGCAAGGGCCCAACCTCGCATTCCAGCTCATCTTCCACGCTTTTCCACAGAATCCTCTTGCGGTCGTCAGAAACCACACCGGATATGATGGCCCAGGTTTGCGGATTCAGAAAGATCTTTCCGTACCGGTTCTTTTGGCTCCCGATGCGTTCCCCTGAATCTTTGGTAGCTCGCCAAAAATATGAACCATCCCATCCATATCTATTCACGGCAATCTTTAACTTCTCTGCCTCTTTCAAGTACTCCTGAGCTTTCCGGCCCAGTTCCTTCTGATTGAGCTGATTAAGAACCTCCGCCATCTCTTTCAGGACGATGTAGAGAAATTCCGCAAGCCACAGAGACTCCCCCTTTCCTCCAATACCCACAGCACTCAGCCCGTCGTTCCAATCTCCAGCCAGAATTAACGGAAACCCCCTGGCGCTTTTGCGCGTTAGGACCAGATCTATGGCGCGAATGCAATGTTCGAGAAGTGGGGCCTTCTCATCGGAGCGGAAAAATGGAACTTCCTCGTCCAAAACAGTCCAGTCTGCTGTCTCCTTTAAATACTGAATTGTAATAAAAGGCAACCAGAGGAGATCATCACTCATCCGGCTTTCCAATCCCTCTTCGATGAGGGGGTGCCACCAGTGCAGAACATGGCCTTCCGGGAACTGATGGGCAGCATGCAGAAGGATCTGGCTTTTTGTTTTTTCCGGCTGAAAATACAGAAAGATCTGGCTGTCCTGTAGCTGGTCCCGGTACCCGTAAGCACCGCTTTGCTGGTAATAGGCAGCCCGCCCCCACAAACGGCCCGAAATACACTGGTACCTCAGCCAGCCATTCATAAGAACATTAACCGCGGGGTCGGGTGTAACCACTTTGCCCGAATCCAGGAACTCGGCCCACATTTGTTTGACCTGCAGGAACTTTGCTTCCACTGCACCGTCCCTCATGAGGGCCCTGAACGTTTCTTCGATTTCCTGCTGATTTTGTTTTACCCCCAGAAAAAAGTGGATGGTTTGTTCTTCCCCAGGATCAAGCGTCACTTTCCGCCGTAACGCGGCAATGGAATCACCCCATTTGCCGCTCCTGCCGGGCCACGCTGAGCCTCTCAATGCCCGAGGCGACGAAAGATCTCCGTTGCGACCGACAAAGGCCTCTTTGTCCCCTTCGAAGCTGTCTGGCTGCATGCTGCATAGAAAAAAGGCTATGCCCGGCCAATTCGTGTTCCAGTGTCCATGGGCAGAGGGAACTTCCCACAGACGCTTCCTCGCCAGAATGCCCTGGAGATTCCGCGAATATTCCGTTTCCAGAAATGTTTTGTGAAATTCCCGATGAATGTCCGGGCAGACTCCCAAACACCATTCGAGATACGTTACAATGGAAAGAAAACGCTTTCGCTGCCCCACATTCCTGACCGTTACTGACCAGATTTCAAGTGATTCTTCTTTGGGTACAAAAAGCCTCCACCGGACCTCCACTTGATCGTATCGAGCGTGAAATACGGTGTAGCCCATCCCGTGCCTGCATTCATACGTATCCAGGGATTTTCGCGCCGGAAGAAATGTGGGGCTCCAGAAATCTCCAGTTTCATCATCGCGGATATAGATATACTTTCCCCAGTCATCGCGGATTAAATCCTGCTGCCACCGGGTGAGGCGGTTTAAGTTGGAATGATCAAACCAGCTAAATCCACCGCCTACCTGAGAAACGATCAAACCGTAACGGCCATTTGAAATGACATTTACCCAGGGTCGCGGAGTGTCAGGTTTTCTGATCACATATTCCCTCCCATCGGAGGAAAAGCCCCCAAAATCGCTTTCCAAAATCAACTTGTCAGCCACCGTTCCGTTCGCTCCTTCTACTCATCCCTTATTCGTTCCGGATCCTCAAAAGCGGATCTCAAAAGAAAATCGATGTACTGCTGTCAGTCTTCCCCAGCTTGCATACGCGTAGTCCAGATAAAGCGGAGTCACCGGGTTCAGGAAATACTGGATTCCGAACCCGGCTGTAAGCCCTCTTTCCGCATCCTTTTCAAAGATGGACTGATATCCTGTCCGGAAATAAATCCAGTTTCTGAACCCGTATTCCACACCGAGGCTTATATTTTCTGTATTGTCATTTGGATGACGCGCCTCAATTCCTGCAGTGAGCCGATTCCATTCGGTGTTAAGAAGTTCAAATGCTACACCGAATCGGAACATGAGCGGGAGATCCCATTTGTCCGTCTGCAGGTGAGCGAATATGTTCGCATTATCGCCGTATTCATCGGGATTAAAATCGTAGTTAACAAAGGTGTTTTTCCCCTCGTACTGCATTTTGGATCCAAAATTTGAGACACTGATACCCAGGCGCAGCCATTCGAAGTCTGTGCGGAACTGGATACCGATATCAAATGCCAGTACAGAAGCCGCCATATGCCAGATCTGTTCCCGGGCGTATTTCGCATTGAATCCCAGCAAAAAGCGATCCGTAATTGCCCGGGCATAGGTCAACCCGATGGCAAGATCGATGGCACTGAAATACTCGCCGGTTCCTTCCGGCTCAAATTCCGTCCGGACGGGCATGTCAGGCATGGACAAAGAAGTGAAACTGAGAGCAAGTGTTCCAAACGATTCCAGCCGCACAGCAGCGGCGGCAAAATCAAAGCTGGTACCTGCCAGCCAGTTGGTATGGACGAAATAAACGGCAGCACGACTGGAAATCCGTGCCAGGCCAGCAGGGTTCCAGTATATAGAACTCATATCGTTGGCCACGGCGCTATAGGCCCCACCCATCGAGATGGCCCGCGAGCCGACGGGAATCTTCAAAAACTGGCCTGCTGTTGTACCCGATTTGGTCATCTTGCCCAGCACACCCCCAGCAGACGTATTCACGAAACACAGAAAAAGAAGTGTGCTTATCAATCCAGTTCGCCACATGGCCAGACAATCCGTTTGGTGAAAAAAGCTTTCTTCTTCAATTCCCGCGTCCTGCATTCATTCTCGATTGCGGTCCTGCCTACTTGATCAGCGCAAAACGCCCAATTTTCTCGCCAATCCCAGGTGCTTCAACATGGTAAATATAGATTCCGGGAGCGATATCCATCCCGTCTTTCGTGGTCAAGTCCCACCTTTCCGCTCCATCCAACAAATTGGAATCATGCTCAATTGTTTTCACATGGTCTCCGCTGATTGTGTAAATGCGGATCGTACACCGCCTGGGTAGATGAATGAAGTAGACACGCCGTTCACCGCGTCCTGTGGCAAAAAGGCGCGTCGGTTCCCAGCGGGCTGCCACGACGTACGGATTCGGGACCACTGCAATTTTGTCCAGTTCGCTCCTGGCTTTCTGGCGGTCTTCCCGGGCTCCGACGGTGGCAAACTCATAGATGTCTCCGCTCCGAAAGGGGGTCTTGATCTGAATGCGCAAAATATCCCCATCTTTCGGATAGATGGGCTCCTCTCCGCCGAAGGGATCCAGAAAATGAATCCGCCATACTTCCCGGGGAATCCTTTCATCCATCAGCAGAATCCGGATGTAATCCCCCGGCGAGATCAGACTATCCCTCGTTGCCGGATTTGGCTCTTCCAGCATAAAACGGACTTTGCGGTTTTCGTAAAGATCCCACACCGTGAAGTTTACCTCAAAGCGTGGCCGGAACCACCAGGTCGTATCTATCTCTCCAAACCGGATCTCATAGCTTGATGGATATCCCGGCCTCCTCCGCGGAAAATGGTAGCGGTGCTCCACATGGATGGGAATATTGCTTTCTCCAACCACCCACCCAGAGCGCTGGGCATCCCATCCGATACTGTCGGTAAACACGTAGAGTCTCATTCCGTCAAACAATGGGTTCCCATCCTCTCCTCGAACGTAGGTAGAGTTCTTGAAGATGGTATCCTGACGGGTTGTGTTGACCAGTGTGTAAAGAATGGTATCGGGCCGTGTTGTATCATCAAAAATAAGCCGGAATGTCTCATTATCTTTGACCTCCAGAGGATTGAGGATCTCCAGCCACACGTTCCCGGTGGCAAATCCGCTCACATGCTGGATGGAATCCTTCAAACCGGGCTGCATGTAACCGGCCACGGGGGCCTGAGGCGTGACTTCCACGGTATTTACATCCAGAGTCACATTCCCGTTTACATCCCGTACGATCACGGCGCTGCATTCCGACGGGAACATATGGAGGGCCGGATCACCGCGGTCATATGAAACCACAGCATAGTAGTATGTTTTTCCATTGATCACATCCGTATCCGTCCATGAGTGACGGAGCCCCTTATTGTCGCCCAGATAGAATTTGGTGCCCTGATAGTCGATGGGGAAAAAGCCGTAGACATCGTTCTGGAGATCGAACTGAGCAACCGGCTTCAAAAAGGTCTTCTCCCCGTAGGCGTTTGTAATGACACGCGGGTCCAGAAATCCCGGGTCCGTGCTTTTGTAGATTTTGTACCCCTCAAAATCGTATGGCGGATCGGAAAAAGGATCAAAGCTGCGTTCCGCCCGATCATCCCAATAAAGGGTTACCTTCCCATCCCCGGCAACCGCCCATACTCGGGGTTTTTCGGGAGGCCTGGCAAAGTTGTAATTGTTGTTGTAAATCTGTTGCACAGTCCGGACGTTCCGCTGAATGTCCTCCAGGCTTTCCCCGAAGACCAGTCCCAGTGAAAAACGTTCTGTCTGACCCGGCAACAACGGAAAGGGACCAGAGCCATACAGAAAGGCAATGTTACCGTTCTGCAGTTTTGTGTCAAAATGGCTGTATGAAATGCGGTTCCAGATTTCTCTGTCCTTGTAGAACGCCACTCCTGTTCCGATGTAGAACACATCAAAGGCGGTAAGTCCGATCTGATCCGATTCGTCCTTATCTGTGGCATCAAAATGTGGCTCTCCGGGCGTTGGAATCCCATCCCCTTCTCCGCGATCGCCGGTTCCTGCAAGGCCGTCCGCCCCCACGTCATCATATTCGGGATTCCAGTCCTGGTCATTGTCAATCAAGTCGTCCCGGCGTTCGTCTATCATTTCATCGATAAGTCCGTCTCCATCATTGTCAATTCCATCGGCATATTTGAGACCCAAATGGAGAGTTGCTTCATCAATGAGCCCGTTTCCATTGTCATCGATACCATTTTCAGGTATTTCGCCTATCAGCATATCTTCGGTAATTACCGGACTGCCTTCTTCCCCGTCACCGTCATCATCAATGCCATTATAAGGATTGCCGGGGCTCTCCAGGAAAGCGTAACCACAGTAGCCGGTAGGCCCCCATCCCCCTTCGCCAATGCCGTTGGTATCCCATGAATAAGTGATGTCATCCCGCAGATCGAAGGAAGCGTTGTCATCATTTGAATCATACTGTCCCCCCACTCCAACATCTACATACATGCCGAAGATCATCTTCCGGTAGACCGTTGTACCCTCGTTTGTAATATCATAGTGCCAGAAAATAAGATCTTCGGCAAGAACATTCGACCACTGGAATCCCCTCACTCCCACACGGAGCGCCAGTCCTCGGCGGGTATGGTCTGTGGAATCGGGAAAGAAATCGTGGCCGTCGTCACAATTGTCATCCATCACAAAATAACTCTCCTGATCGGCATTTGTCCGCTTGCCAAAATAACCGTTCCAGAATCCGTCCCATTCGGGACCTTTGTCGGGCCAGGATTTGGGCCATGTGGAGGGATCATCGCTCATGGCAATCCGGTCTTGATTGGGATTGGCATATCCGGGTCTTGGCTGCCAACCTCTCTCAACGCCTTCAGGAGAAATGTCCATTAGTTCGCGGTAGCCAGCTTCGCAAATATAAAGAGTGTCCCCGTTATGATTTACAACCTGCGTGACAACAATGGGCGTGATGCCATCCATGTAGGAATGGCCACTCCCACGGGGCCAGACACCGGACGGCTGTCTGCCCCACCAGGCCACCTCACCAAAGTTGTAAAACAGCGTTTCGACCAGATTGCCATTATGAATCCCATACTTGCGGTATTTGCGGTTTCCACGCATTTCCGGAGGCACCGGGATCTGTCCCATCGCATCCGCTGTCGCCGTTGCCAGAAGAAAAACCGCGAGCCAAAAACGTACTGCCCTACCCATGTGCTGCTTCCTCTGCCAATTCGTCCCGTGCCGATATCGGCAAATGAGTCAGGTTACATTTCAACCTCAAATCCAATAAGAACCTTACGGGGTTCGGAATAGAAATCCGGACGCTTCAGCCATTCCGCCAGAGTGTTCACATGCTCCCTGCGCTCAACAATGTAATGGCTCACAAGCGAATACCCTGCCCTGCCGGTATCCGAATAAACTTCAATCTCATTTTTCCGGTCAAATAGATTGTAGATCTTGACGAAAATGGTGTACTTCAACCGGCCAATGTGAAACTCTTTAAACAGTCTGAGATCCACCGTATAGTTGTAAGGCTTTCTCCCGCTATTTTCGAATGTGGTTTCCATGCTTTGTATGGCTGGAGTATATGGCAATCCGCTCTGGAACTGACCGATCAATCCCAAGCCGATAGTGCGGGGGTTCTGATAGGTCACAGAAAGATTGATCGTATGCCGTTGATCCCAGTTGAGCGGAACGACCTGTATGTTGCTCTTTTTGGGTGGATCGGACTGCTGGTTGTAGAACTCGTGATTTGGGTCGGATGCGTTTCCTTCAGCTACTTGATAGGTGTAATTCAGCGATAGCGAAAGATGGTCTTCCGATGGGCGTTTGTAGAGCGAAAAGGTAATCCCGCGGATATTGCCATAATCGCGGTTCTCATATCGTGCATACCGGTCGCCCAGAACATAGGTCTCATAGATCCGCGTTCCCAGAAGATGACGGACATCTTTATAATATCCCGTAATGTCGATCCCTACCTGGCTAAACAGTTCCTGCTGGTAGCCAATTTCATAAATAACAGTAGACTGTGGATTCAAATCTGCATTGCCGATCAAAGTGTACAGCCCTCCTGGAGCTACCGCAAACCGCGGATTCAGATAGAGATATTCATAAGAAGGAATCTGAAAAAAGTGTCCGTATGAGGCATGGAATACCGCTGACGCCGAGATTGGAAAAGCAAGCCCAATACGCGGACTGATTTGGTGTTTTGGTGAAGCTTTGCGAAAAGCTTCTTCATTCCGTCGAAGTTCTCCCGAAGGGTCACGCAAGTCTGCCGGTACACGTCCATTGGAGTGAAAATAATCGTAACGAAGTCCCAAATTGACCGTCATATTTTCCAGTTCAATCTTGTCCTGTATGTAGGCTGAGAATTCCACAGGCTTTCTGGTGTATTCGCCATAATTGAAAAAAGCCTGTGTGCTGAATACGCCGCCGCCCTCGATCCCGTTGTAATAGGCCAGTCGGTTGTTGAGGTGAATCTGGTTGCGCTTGTATTCAATCCCCATTTTGATCTGGTGAACTTTGGTCAGCTGGGAGGTAAGATCAATTTTCAGCAGACTTACACGCGTGGATCGCCTGAAGAATGTCATATCGGTTCCACCCGTGAGGAAGCTGTAGGCATCCTCACGGTTTTGCAAAAGCTGGGGATTGGCGTAACGGGGATCGTGCGCATCTTTGTAAACGCTTGATTGAAGGCGGAAAATGTATGATGAAATTTTTGCGGTATAAAAAGTCCTCGGGGATATCATATGATTCCAGCTGAGAATATGCGTGATCCCGGATTTCCAGTTCGTAAGATCACCATCTGGATTGTATTTGAAAAGGTGATTGTAATTTCTGTATCGTGAGAGATCTCCCAGCAGATTGTAGGTGAGCTTCATCGATGGGGTGATGCGAAAAACCAATTTGGCATTGGCATAGTACTGTAGCCGGTAGTTCATGGAAACCGGCTTCATATCACCGGTTTGCTCCATATAGATTTCCTTGGGACTCTGGAAGTTGGAGGAATCCTTCGGATTGAAACGCCGCTGACCGTAAATCCAGCCATCATTATAATATTTTCGGAATGATAGATAAATCCCAAGCTTGTCCTTCCAGATGGGTAGAGGACCGCTCAGGTAGGCCTGAAGGTTGTAAATATCCTGTGGACGAATTTTTTCGATGTTATAGAACAGATTCTTATGACTGCTGAGGTAATCACCGGCGTAGAAGGTTCCTCCCCAAATCAGGCGACTCCCCGGGTCTTTCGTTACAACTTCTACTACACCTGACATCGCCTTCCCATATTCGGCATTGAAGGTACCGCTGATAAGCTTCAATTCCTGTATGGATTCCTGATTGATTTCAACGGCCATTTCTCCATTAAAAGGGTCGGTAACCGTTACCCCATCCACCATGAATGCGATTTCATTTGACCGTCCCCCGCGTACATGCAGCGCCCCCCGACTATCTTTCACAATACCGGCCTGCAGCTGAAGGATATCGCGAAAGCTTTCTACCGGCATCCTTTCAATTTCTTCCGCAGAAACTGAAGCTTCCGTCGCGGTAAGATCCTTTTGAATGAGCGGCTGTTCGGCCACAACGATGATACTCTTCTTGATATCAATGACGGTTGACTTAAGGCGGAAAATAATTTCCGTTGTACGGTCAACAAATACACGAACATTTTCCATGGTTACCGTCTGGTACCCCATCATCCTTGCCGAAACCCGGTAGCTGCCCGGAGGGACATTGATGATGAGGAATTCCCCCTTCATATCCGACGCCGCCCCCATGGTCGTTCCCTCTATGATGATATTGGCATAGGGAAGCGGCTCCCCGGTAGTCGCATCCATAACCTTCCCTATGATCTTCCCGGTCTGTCCGGTGATTCCCCATTCGGTCAGACCCAGCAGATACAATCCTGTGAACAGGAGGCAAATTAGCTGTTTCCAACCCATCCTCATCTGTCGCAAGCCGCCGTTTCCTTTACGTGATTCAATGGCTTCACGATAAGATCTACCGGCCTCATTCTCAAGCTTTTTCGTGCGTGTCAATTTCGCCCGGCCGCACTTCCTCGTCCGTCTGTGGATCAAAACAATCTAAATTCCGATCCTCATGAGCCGGGTTCCCTGACCGCACCCGCCCCCCACGACCCCATAAAGCCGCTGGGAGGCAAATCATGGACACGCTTCTCGTTTTTGAATAGCCACCGTTTATCCGTCATATTCGTTTTAGCGCCCATCATTCCGGACACATCCGCTTCTGTCCGGCCGGAGAAATTTCTCCGAAAATAGCTCCTCGCAAAAAGAAACATTCCTGCCCTCGAATTCTGGCAAACAATGCGCGAAATGTTGTAACAAAAATGAAGGGGCGGGCATTTCCCCGCCCCTTCGGCTCACGCTATTTCATCAGAACCATCTTCTTGACCTGAGTGAAATTCGGTGTGGTAATTTTATAGAAATACACGCCGCTCGTCACGGCCCGGCCCCGGCTGTCGGTGCCGTTCCACATGAGGGTGTGGCGTCCCATCTCGTACACTTTGCTGTCGACCAGAGTCATGACTTTCTTGCCCAGTACATCATAGATCTCCACAGTTACCCGGTCGCGTGAAGGCAACTCAAAGTAGATGGTTGTGGAAGGATTGAACGGATTCGGATAGTTCTGGCCCAGCCGATATTGGGTGATCATTCCGGCAGGGGAACTCTCTTCCACTCCTACAGTGTAATCAGTTGACAACACCAGATCTCGATAAAGGTAATACTTCTCGAAGTTCTTATCAGCCCACTGTGTTCCCCACCAGTTGGGTGCATAGTCAGAAATATCGGGGTCGAATGCATCCGCAGAGGCATAGTCCATATCCCAGACCACCAAGCTGATTTTGACCGTATCTCCCTCCTGATAGCCGAAATAATCGGTGCGTATCAGCACTTCGAGCGAGTAGCCGGCATCTGGACCATTGGTTTCCGTATGGGTTATTGTTCCGTCGGGTTCATAAGAGGCACCTTCGGCAGCGCCCGTAGGCACATTCGCATTGGTTTCAAAGCTGATTCCCGCACCCTGGGTGGGATCGAAATACATTGCCTTGATCTCCAGCCGTTCGCCTGGATCGGGTATGACCCCTTTGAAAGTCATCCAGATGAAAAGGCCATCGGCTTCCCATCCGGGTGACCATTTGCAGACGGACTGGTCATTGGATACCATCCCGATGTAGAGATCGGTACCTTTGTGGGCAAATTTGATGACCGCCCGGCTGGTGTCGGTGTACTGATTGTTGGGATTGCCCCACTGCATGTACCATCCAGCCGTGCTGGACGGGGATCCCTTTGAAATGACCAGCGAATCCGCTTTGGTCCAGAAACTCTCAGTTAGCTGACCGTCCAGCGTCAGGGCTTCATCCGTCTTCACCGCCACTTTCAGAGGAGGATCGCCCAGGCGAAGAATCCGCATTTCAGGACCCCATTCGCTCCCCCACCACATTTTATGATAGGATCCAACGCTCCAGAGCTGGCCGTCCTCGCCCGTGTAGCCATCTGGATCAAAAATGTTGATCAAAACCGGAATATCAGCATATGGGTCGGTATAGCCCAGTTGATCCAGGTGAATTACCATCTCCGCGGTATAGCCGGAATCCGGTGCCGTTGTATCGTTTACCACGGTCCCGGGCCGCTTCCACGCGGCGGCTTCACCGGAATTGGGATAGGCAGCAGGAAGCTCAAAGTGAATATCGGGATCTGTGCCGGCAAGGTTAAAATACAGCTTGTATTCATGCACATTCCCATCCGCGTCTTTGATCTTCATAAACAGGCCGTCCCCCTCCCAGCTGCCATCAAACCGACAAACGGAACGGTCATCAGATTGCAGAGAAATGTATAGATCCAGTCCGCGGTGCAAAAACTTCACAATCGTTGTGGTAGTATCCGTATACGGTCCCTGGACCAGGGCTTCGCCCGTTACACCATATTCCACATCGCCAGGCTGAAAGTTGGACCGGAAGACAAGATGATCGAACCGGCGCTGCCAGTCCGTTTCATCCAGCTTTCCATCAATGGTGATCGGTTGCTCGGCAGTCTGCACCAGTATGAAAGGCGGATCTACATGACCGGGCTTTGGCGGTGTCACCGCTTCTTTGCCCGTTCCCGAAACGGATATGACCAGCTGTCCGGCGTTGCTTTCGATGGTGATTTTACCGGAATACGTTCCCGTTGCCGTTGGTAAAAAGGAAATCTTAATGGAAGCCTTGCCTCCTGGCGGAACGCTGAAAGTGGTTTTGTCCACGGAAAACGCATCGTTGTCGCTGGTCACATTTGTAACATTCAGGGTTCCATCCCCGCCATTCGTAATCGTTACGGTCGCGTTCGCTTTTGAATTAACCGTGACCTCTCCGAATTCAATGGAGTCCTTATCCACGGCAATCTGAGGCACTCCCAAGCTCGTCTTGTTAGAAAGAATTACGCCGCGGTAGAGATAGTATTTTTCGAAATTGGTGTCGGCCCACTGGGTTCCCCACCAGTTGGGCGCGTAGTCGGAGATATTGGGATCATATGCGTCTGCCGAGGCGTAATCCATATCCCAGATCACCGCACTCAGCATTACGGTGTCGCCATCACTGTATCCAAAGAGGTCGGTATGGACCACCACTTCCAGCGAGTATCCGGCATCGGCGCCGTTGGTTTCCGTATGGGTCACTGTCCCCGGGGGTTCGTAGGAGGCCGCCTCTGCGCCTCCGGTTGGAACATTGGCATTGGTCTCAAAACGGATCCCCGCCCCCTGGGTATCATCAAAGTACATGGCCTTGATTTCCAGACGTTCATGCGGCTGCGGGATGAATCCTTTCATTGTCATCCACAGGAAGAGGCCATCGGCCTCCCATCCCGGTGACCATTTGCACACAGAAGAATCATTGGAGGTTACACCGATATATAAATCGGTACCGTTATGAACAAAGCGCACCACGGCGCGGCTAACATCGGTGTATTGATTATTGGGATTTCCCCACTGCATATACCAGCCAGCTGTTGCGGAATTTGAACCCTTCATGATCACGATGGAATCAGCATTTGCCCAGAAAGGCTCATTGAGCTGGCCATCAAGCGTAATTGTTTGATCGGTTTTGATGGCAATCTTGTATGGAGGATCTCCCAGACGGAGAATCCGCATTTCCGGTCCCCATTCGCTCCCCCACCACATTTTATGGTAAGATCCCACACTCCACGCCTGGCCATCCTCGCCGGTATAGCCATCGGGATCGAAGATGTTAATTAAAACCGGAATGTCGGCATAGGGATCGGTATATCCCAGCTGATCCAGGTGAATTACCATCTCGGCCGTGTAACCGGAATCAGGAGCGGTGGTATCGTTAACAACCGTGGCCGGATGTTTCCACGCGGCCCCGGCGCCGGAACCGGGATACATCGCCGGCTCTTCAAAATGTATATCCGGGTCTTGCCCAGACAGGTTGAAATAGAGCTTGTACTCTACCGGGATCCCGTTTGCATCTTTGATTTTCATAAAAAGGCCGTCGCCCTCCCAGCTTCCATCGAACCGGCAAACCGAGCGGTCATCCGATTGAATGCCAATATAGAGATCCAAACCGTAATGGAGGATTTTCACAATTGTGGTTGTGGTATCGGTGTACGGCCCCTGAACCAGAACTTCCCCCGTAACGGCATACTCCACATCGCCAGGCGTGAAATTCGAACGAAAAACGAGATGGTCAAAACGCCGCTGCCAGTCCGTCTCATCCAGTTTTCCATCCACAGTAATCGGTTTTTCCGCTGATTGGATTAACAGGTAGGGTGGATCCACATGGCCCTGGGCCAGTGCCGCCGCTCCAGAAAAAAAGAAAGCGGCCAGCAAAGCGGACCAGAAAAAAGACGCTTTCTGCATAACGCCTCCCTTTTTTGGTAACAGATTTAGTGAATTTTACCAAAGAATAACTGCTCCGCTAAAAAAGACCGGGCAGAGCGGTTGGAGTGCAGCCGCACGAACCTCCAATGACCAATCCGGTGGGAAGTTCTTCGTGGTAGGGGGATCTGGCCTCGACCTCTCCGCTGATCATTTTGAGGAGATATCGCACGGATTTGCTCCCAAGCTCTACCATCGGTACATGTACGGTAGTCAGTCGGGGAGACAGAAAACGACCCAGGCTTATACCATCGAAACCTACCAGCGCTACGTCATCCGGAATGGCAATCCCCAGATTCTTGGCTGCCTCATATGCGCCTACAGCCATCATATCATTGGCAGCAAACACTGCGTCCGGCTTTCCGGGCTGGTTCATCAGCCGGATGAATCCCAGATAGCCCGATTTTGCCGTAAAATCCCCCTGAACAATCAGTTCGTTTTTGACGGGTAGCTGGTATTTTTCAAGTGCGTCAATGAATCCGCGGTAGCGCTCTTCCGCATCACAGTTTCCCAGCGGCCCCTGAATCATGCCGATTTTCTCATATCCATGCTCCCGGATCAGGTGCTCCACGACGGTAAAGGCACCCCGGTAATTGTCAATATTGAAGCGGACGCCCATCTCAAGGTCACGCCGGGCATTCAGCAGCACGACCGGGCGGGGACTTGCTTCGATGGTTGTGATCAGCTCCCGGCCAAGGGTGGGAGCCATCAGAATCAGACCATCTACCCTTCCGCCAGCCATAAAATCCATTAATGTCTCGATAATGTTACGCTGGCTGTGCGAGCTGGAAACCATCACATACTGACCGGCCGCATATGCCTCCGTATCAATACCACGGATGATCTCCATAAAGAATTCATCCACCAGCTCGGGCAGGATGACACCGATGGTATCCGTCCGCTGCCGGGACAAGCCCCTTGCCAGTGAATTTGGCTTATAGTTGTAGCGCTGAACGATCTGGAGGATGCGCTGACGCGTCTCCTGTCGGACCCTGCTATCCCCATTCAGGGCGCGAGAGACGGTGGCGATGGAAACGCCAGCCATCTCCGCGATCTTCTGCATGTTGATTTTTTTAGAGGGCATGGATATTGTAATCGTTTACACTTTAATTAAATTAATTTTTATGCCACAATCGAATTATTATGTAAACGTTTACATTTCTCGCAATTTAAAAAGGACTTTCTACCTTGTCAAGCTAATTTTGATGTTTTTTTATTCCTTTTCATCTTATTGAATTTTTCTTCATCTTTTTAAGATTTTCTTGCGATCCCCACGCTTATTGCCAACATGATACATCTTTTTTGATTTTTTTCTATAATATCTATTTCAGCTGTCCATCGAATGAATCTTTTCTTTGTGTTTTTCAGAGATACCAAACTTAATCATTAAATCCAAAGGCACCTTAGAATAGACAGAGACGAATATTTGATCCCTTTTGAAAGATCGATTATTTCATCAAAATCATCCCTATGTTCTTACATTCCTAAGGCCTTCCTCACAAACATCCTACTACATTAAAATACATATTCCTGCCCCCTCAAAGCTTCACTGTAAAACCCCAATCTCCAAATCCGCGACAGCACCCGGCCGCTATTCCTTTTCCAGAAGCTTCATCAACGCCTCCTGGGCTTCGGGAGTGCCGATCATGGCCAGGGAGCGGACAGCCGCCGTCCGGACCTCCACGTGTGGGTCGGTTTCGATGACCTCGACCAGCAGATCCACAGCTTCGTTGCCGCCATCGAAGCCAAGGGCCCGTACGGCGGCTTTGCGCACTTCGGCGTCCGTCTCGCTTTTCAAAACGTCTCTGATGATCTCAATTTTTTGCTCAACCGCCAGAATGTTCAATTCATATAGAATGGCCCTTTTCACTTTTACATAACGGGTTTCTTTCAGTATCTTGCGAATCTCGCTGGTATTCAAGCCATCCCGAAAGTTGACCAGGGCTTGTGCTGCCTTTACGGCCATCCTTTCATCAGGGCTTCGAATAGCGAGATCCATCAAATAGGCCTTTGCTTCGTCTGAATTCGTCCGGGCTATGCCCGACAATGCAGCCTGTCGCAGTTGCGGATCCTCCGTCTCTTCAATAATCTTCCGAAACGTTGCTATCGCCTTCCCGGTGCTCAATTGAGCCAGGGCATTTAGCGCCGTAATCCGCAATTGCCGATCTTTTTCATTCATCACGATATCGTGGAGGATTCTTGATGTATTCTCAGCATCCCGGTTGACCAATAAGAATATAGCCTGGCGCCGCGCCCACCTGCTTTTGCCATGCCTCAAAACCTCCAGGAGAATCTCTGTTGCCTCCTTGCTCTGATCCGCTCCAAGGACAGACAAGGCCGCACCTGCCAGCTCTTTCACTTCCGAATTCAAGGCGATATCCCGTAATATGCTGCGAACATTGGGGCCTTCCCGCCATCTCAGACCCAGAATTGCCATCCGTTTGACTCTTGGCGAAGGACTGTTTTTTAAAATCCGCAGCAATGCGCTGGTGCTCTCCGGTTTCTGAATCGTAGCCAGAGCGTTGACCGCCCGTTTCTGGAGGTACTCGGAAGTATCCGTAAGTGCCACTTTTTCGAGAAATGCGATCACTTTCTCCACCGGATGTAACTGCGCAATGGTATAGAGAATCGTCGTTTTCCGGCGCTTGTTTTCAGTTTTTTCATAAAGGCGGATTGCCATATCCACCGCTTTTTCACTTTCCACATTCCGCAATGCGAAAAGCGCCGCTAAACGAACTTCTTCGTCCGCACTGGATTTGAGTGTCTGCACAAACGCTGTGTATTCCTTTTTGCCTTGGCGAATTAACCGCTCACCGATGCGGATGAGAGCCGCTTTGGCATCATCGTTCCATTTGCTCTTCGTATATTTTTCCGCAAAAGCCCGGTACTTATTAAAGACCTTTTCCAGTGGAGCCCCCATTTTCTCCAGTACATAGCACTGCCAGAACTCCGCATCATCTACCCATTTGCTTTCAGGATACGTCTGGACAAACTGAGAAAGAGCCTCGTACGCCACATTCCATTTCTCTTCCAGAACAAGCTGGTAGGCTTTTTTGTAGGCCTTTGTATCTTCTTTTTCCGCCTCAACGTCCTCTTCCCTCAGAAATTCGGGCATTTCCTCTATCATAGCAGGGCTTGTAACGCTGTACCACTCCTCGTCTATTCGAACGGCATACAATAGAGGCTCCGCGGGTTCGACCGGCTGCGATCGTTTGTGGAGTAATGGTTCCAGGCAAACGGGCCATGCTTCCATCAAAGGTCCGGATACGTCGGCTGGTACGGTTAATGGTGGTTCCAGAGCAGGTGCCTGTTCACCCCATTGCACCATCTCCTCCTCAAACACAGGCAGGACGTTTTCGTATTCCGAGATGAGCGCCGGTGGCCGTGTCGGCAAAACCATTTGCGGGTTTGCTACGGAATGAAGAAGAAGGAGCAACGGCAGACCTATCAGCCAATTGAATAACTTGTGACCATCCATTGTTCATCCCTCTTATTTAATGTTTGCCATTAAATATTTGAATTTTCTTTATGTATTTCCTTTCGATGTTCGTTTTGCAGCATCTCTTCCACGTTAATCTTAAAAAGTATTGCCCTGGCCCTTATGCCATTCTGGATCAGCTCAATTTCCGTAGCGCTTTTAATTTCGTCTGCATTTGCAATTTGAAGCAAAACAATCTCCAGATCTTCCAGTAATTCAAGCAGTTGCGTTCGGCGCATCTGTTCCAGCCGGGTCCGCAATTTCGGCAATTGTTTGACCAGAAGAACCGACATCTGCTGTTCATATGAAAAATCCATTTTTTCCGATTGAACCTGAGTAATATCCAGGTTGACCAAACCCAGCAGTAAGATTTTGCTCCTTTCCAGATAGCGGATCGTTTCCTCTAAAACCTCTTCTTCCGCGACGCGAGCTTCTTTTTGAGGCATTTCCCCAGAAATGTTTGGTGTCAAAAGAAAACGGCCAATAAGTCCACCTGCAATCAGGAGCAGAATGGCCGCTGCCAACTGAACCGGCCATCTTGCCCACACCCGATACTGTCCTGCAGGATACCGCCGGCGGATCGCCTCTTTTTCACGAATTGTTTTCTCCACCGATAGCCAGAAGGAGGCCCAAAATCTCTCCGGTACGTTTCTCTTTTCTGACCGGATTGCACGGATTAAAGCATCAACCCGCAATTCTTCTTTTCGGCACACCGCGCAACTCTGCAGATGCTCCCGGAGTTCTGCTTCACGCCGTACATCCAGAGTGCCCAAGTATCTTTCGGCCATCCATTTCTGATACGTAAGGCAGCGTTTCATGATCATTCCCTCTCACAATTCCAGCTCGCTCTCCGGCTTGGACAGGATCTTTTTCATCTTACGGATCCCCCGAAAATGAAGGCTTTTGACGGTCCCCTCCGAAATCCCCATCACACGCGCAATTTCTGCGACGGACAATCCCTGATAATACCGCAGCACGAGAACCCCCTTTTCTTTCGGTGAAAGGCGCCCCATTACCTCCCACAGCCGCTTCTGCAGATCTTTTTGCTCCAGCCGATTCTGCGGATTGTGGCGGCCATTCGCTTACGTGCGGATTTCGGCATCCTGCCGATGAGTCTCCCAATCCACCATTCGCTTTCCTTTTTTCTGGCCTCGCAAAAAATCGAGGCAGGCATTCACGGTAATGCGGTACATCCACGTCGCCAGACTGGATTCTCCGCGAAAGTGCTTGAGTCCAAAAAAGATCTTTACAAAACTTTCCTGCAGAACATCCTCCGCATCCTGAGGATTCCCAACAAAATCATAAATTAGCGCATACAATCTTTCCTGATACCGTACCATAAGCTTCCGGAACGCTTCCAGATCCCCTTTCTGAATCTGTTCGATCCATACTTTTTCTTGTTCAATCATCCGGCCGTGAAAATTTTTCTTTTTGGACGAAAGTTAACGGCGCATGGTTTACAAAAGAATGGCAGAATCCAAAAAATCGATAGAAAGGCAGGGCCTCCGGCTGTACGTTGAGTTGTTCCGATGAAATTTTTTGCCGCTGGCATCAGGTGCCAGGTTTTCTCGGGTACAAAGAGAATCCATTCGGAACAGCTTTGGGCCATTTTCACAGGAGTGGATGTTCCGGTTCAGAACCGCATAGCTTAGAAATAAAAAAGGGATGCCCGAAGGCATCCCTTTTCCGGAAAACCGATATCCCGGTGTTATGATTTCTTGATTCCGGCGATCTCTTCCAGCATATCGGTGGTTACGGACTTGGGCCGTTCAATGGGATAGCCAAGTGCCCGATCCCAAACGATATTGGAGCAAACGCCGATGGCCCGTCCCACACCGAACAGTACGGTATAGAAGTCATATTCGCGCACGCCGTAATACCACTGGATTACACCGGAGTGGGCATCCACATTGGGCCACGGGTTCTTTGCTTTGCCCTGCTCCTGCAGGATGGGCGGAACGACTTTATACAGAAGGTCCACATACTTGAACAGCGGATCATCCGGCAGGTGCTTCAGGGCAAATTCGCGCTGTGCCGTGTAGCGCGGATCGGTTTTCCGCAGCACTGCGTGACCGAAGCCCGGAATCACCTGACCAGCATTCAGGGTATCCCACACAAACTTTTTCATCTCTTCTTCGGTCGGGATCTTCCCGCCCATCTTTTCATAGATTCCCTGAATCCAGCGGAGAACCTCCTGATTGGCCAGCCCGTGCAGCGGCCCTGCAAGCCCATCCAGCATGGCAGAAATGGCATAGTACAGATCGGACAACGCACTGGCGACCAGATGCCCGGTGTGGGCACTTACGTTTCCGCTTTCGTGGTCACTATGGAGAATGAAGTACATCCGGGCTACGTCATCGTACGGTTTGTCGATGCCCATCATATGAGCAAAATTGCCACCAAAATCCAGGTTGGGATCCGGGGGAATGATTGTATCGCTCCGGTATTTCATGCGGTAAATGTAGGCTGCAATGGTAGGCAGCTTGGCCAGCAGGTTAAGCATATCTTCAAAATAGGGATCCCAGTAGTCCATCTTGCTGATGCCTTCGCGGTACTTTTTCGCAAAGACGGATTCGCGCTGCATGGACAGAATGGCAGCGGAAAACATGGTCATCGGATGGGTATCCCGCGGCATAGCCCGGAGCATATCGAAAACATACTGCGGGACCTGCGACCTCTTCTTAAATTCTTCCGCCACTTCTGCCACTTCATTCTCCGTCGGAATATCGCCGGTAAGAAGTAGATATACATGCCCTTCTACATACGGCATTTCGCAGCCTGGCGGCTTTGGCAATTTCTCCATAACTTCGGGAATTGTATAGCCGCGAAAACGGATGCCTTCGTAGGGGTCCAGGTACGAAATGTCCGTCACCAGGCACTTTACTCCGCGCATTCCGCCAATAACCTGGGCAATCGTCACATCGCAGACTTTTACATCACCGTACTCTTTCACCAGGCGCTGCGTTCTTGGCCGCCACTGCTCAATCTTCTCATACAGCTTCTCCTTTAATGTTGCCATCGCTCCCTCCTTCTTCCTTTTTTGACCATCGTTTCTGTTTCTTACGCTTCGCCCGTATCCCCTCCCTGCTCCGTTTTAGATCTTTCGCAGTGCCTGCCGCAGATCTTCAATCAGGTCATTCACATCTTCAATTCCGACGGAGAGACGGACCATCCCTTCGGTGATACCAAGTTCTTCCAGTTCTTCTGGTGAATAAGTGGAATGGGTCATGGTAGCCGGATGTTCGATCAGGGTATCCACATCTCCCAAACTGACGGCCAGCGTCATCAGCTTGACGGAATTCATCAGGATCTCTCCGGCTCGGCGTCCACCTTTCACTTCGAAAGCAATCATCCCGCCGAAACCGTCCATCTGGCGGCAGGCCAGTTCGTATTGCGGATGAGTCCGGAGACCAGGGTAGCGGACCCAGTTAACTTTTGGGTGAAAACTGAGGTACTGTGCAATCCGCATTGCGTTTTCCGAATGCCGCTCCATGCGAATGGGCAATGTTTTTAATCCCCGCAGAAGAAGCCAGGCATTGAACGGGCTGATACAGGCTCCAAGATCCCGGTTTACTTCGGACCGAGCCCGCTGGATGAATTCCTTTGGCCCGACAATTAACCCGGCAACCGTATCACCGTGTCCCCCAATGTATTTTGTGGCACTATGAATCACGATGTCTGCGCCAAGGTTCAACGGCCGCTGGTAATAGGGTGTGGCAAATGTATTATCGACTACTAGCAGGGCGCCAGCATCGTGGGCAATTTGCGCCATAAGCGCAATGTCCACGATCTCCAGCGTCGGATTGGAGGGGGTTTCGATGTAGAGCAGCCTGGTCGTTTCATCGATTGCGTTGCGTACTTCGTCAGGATTTGTAGGATCTACCTGCCGTACTTTAATCCCCAAATCTGGCAGGGTTTTGCGAAACAGCAAATGAGTGCCACCATATAGGGTTTTTGCGGCCACCATGCTGTCTCCTGCTTTCATGGCGGTCAAACAAACCACGGTAATCGCCGCCATTCCCGATGAGGTGGCCAGCGCATCTTCCCCATTTTCCAGAAATGCAATCTCCCGCTCGAGAGCAGCCTGGGTAGGATTTCCCAGACGTGTATAAACAAACCCTTCCCTTTCTCCCGCAAAAATCTCCGCCCCATGCCGCGCACTCTTAAAAGCAAATGTAGAACTCTGATAAATTGGGACCGAAACAGCACCCGTCTGAGGATCCACTCCGCCAGAACCATGAACGCAAATGGTAGCAAAACTCTTTTTACGTAGTTCTTCTGGGTCCATAGAGCCTCCTTAATGGGTGAGGATCTGCATTTTTCTGAGCGGGTATTCTTTTGCTTTCCGTTTCACTGCTTGCGTCCCGGGTCTAGACAGCAACTGAGGAATTCAATATTTAAATTATCAACAGGTTACAAAAAAATCAAGATGGAAAGGCTATCTGAAGAATTTGCAAAAATTTTTTTCACCTAAGTTTTCCATGCGCCCCCCGAAGCGTCAAAGAATTCACCAGGCAAAAAGCTGCGCTGCTTCGAGCAATCTTTTTGTATAGGAATGCGCCGGATGGGAAAGGATGGCATTTGTGCGGTTTATTTCAACCAGCTCCCCCCGATAGAGCACACCAATCCGATCCGCAACCCTGGCCACAGCCCCCAGGTCATGGCTCACCAGCAAAACCGAAACCCCCAATTCTTCTTTTAGTCGCCGCAAGAGGCCGAGGATCTGAACCTGTACAGGCAAATCCAGCGCGGAGGTGGGCTCATCTGCAAGCAGAATTTTGGGCCGGTTCAGCAGCGCCAGCGCCAGAATTGCCCGCTGCTGCATGCCCCCCGAAAGCTGAAACGGGTACATCTCCGGCAACTCTTTTCCGGGTAACCCCATTCTCTCCGCCAATTCGGAAAATCGCTGGAGACCTTCATCCGGATTCGCACTTTCCTTCCAGAAATCTCTTACAATCCGTCTAAACCGGAAGATAGAAGGCAGGGCCGCACCGGGATTCTGCGGGATCAGGGCCATCTCCTTTCCACGCAAATCCGCCCACTCTTTTTCATCCAGTTCCAGCAAATTCCGGTCTTCCAGCGAAATGCTCCCGGCAAGAAACCGCATCGGTTGTGGCAGAAGTCCCATCAGGGACCAGATCAGTACGGATTTGCCCGCACCGGTTTCACCCACAATGGCCAGAATCTCACCCGGATTCACCCGAAAAGTAAGATCCCGGAGAATCTTCCGCCATCCGCCGGAATGACGCAGCCCCACGGTCAAATTTTGGATATCAAAGAGTGCCATGGAACATCTGCTCTGCCGGACACTGCTTTTCCCCAACAAATGGGCGCGGAACCGGCTTCTATCTGCCCTTATCTATATTTGATTTGAGGGACCCTTCCGCTTTATCGCCAGTTACGGTTGGACCCGCCATTCCTCGATGTTGAAAAATGTGCTGAGAAAATTCATGCGGTAGTTAGAAAAACGGTCGCGCATGGCAATGATCCGGTCCGGGCAGTACAGAAATAAAACTGGCTGATCATCATAAATCATCCGCTGCAGGCGGTGCAATAGGATCCGTTTTTGAGCTGGCGAATCGACCCTTTCCAGCTGATCCAGCAGAGAATCCACCATCACATTCCGGTAGCCAAACCGGTTGTAAGCGCCCCGGGAATGCCAGAAAATCCGCAGATCCAAGCGGGTTCCCATTTTCCAGGCCGATAGCAGCGCCTGGTATTTTCCCTGTTTGAACCGTTCGATGAAGGTAGAGAATTCCAGCATTTGCACGTTTGCCTTCACACCAACTTTTTTCAGCTGTTCCTGAATGATAACAGCAATGTCCACCCGCACCGGATTGTTGGAAATAGTCAGCAGCTCGAATTCAAAAGGCTTGCCGCGTCGGTCCAGAATACCATCCCCATCCCGGTCTCGCCAGCCCTCATCGGCCAGGAACTGGCGCGCCGTTTTCGGATCGTACGAAATGGTAGCCATTGTGGAATCATATTCCGGAAAGAAGGGAAGAATTGGTCCCACACATTCGCGCGCATATCCCCGGTAAACCGCTTCCAGAATCGTTTTCCTGTCTATAGCCATGGCCATGGCTTTTCGCACAATGGCGGAAGAAAAGAGCGGGTCCCGGTTGTTCCAGGCCACAAATGCCATGATACGGTCGGGAAAATGCTCAATCCGGATTCCGGGCCGGTTCGCCAACCCTGCCAGCTGATTGGGCAGTACCCCCTCAATCAGGTCAATTTCGCCCGCCAGCAGGCGCTGAATACGCACATTGGCATCTGGAATAACTTCAAAAACAATCTCCTGGAGGAGGGAATCGCCCCGGATGTCCGGAAAAAATTCCGGATTGCGTTCCAGGATGATTCTTGCTTGCATGACGCGCCGTTTGATGCGAAACGGGCCACAGGTAACCGGAGACGATTCCTGCATCAGACTCCGTACCTTTCCCGGATCGGTATGGGCCAAAAGCGAAGCTGGGAGAATAAACCCCTCATTCAGATCCTGCAGTTGTTCCGGATAATCCCGGCTGAATTCCACCGCCAGAGTAGAATCATCCAGAGCCTGCAGCCGGCGGATGTACTTTTTATCTTCGACAAAAGGATAGCCCGTTCTCGGATCTGTTTGCCAGCGGAAAGTCTCTTCCACGTCCCGTGCCGTAAAGGGCGTACCGTCGCTCCAGTGAAGATCTGTACGCAGTTCGATTACGCAGGTGGTATGATTGCGGGAAAACTGCCATTTTCTGGCGAAATAGGGCCGCATTGTTTTCAGATCGGGTTCCTGCCGGAACAGCTGTGGATAAATCAGCCGGAAAATCTCATGATCAATCGCCGACGTGGAAAGAAGAGGATTCAAGGTGGTCACATCCGCGGGAATGGCAATAACGATCCGGTTTTTTGGTGCTTCTTTGCCGCAAGCGAAAAAGAACAGTCCCGCAATAAACAGAAGCCGTAGCGCTCGAATCTGTGCTTTCATACTGCCCCTGCCCTGTTTCATTCCGATCCCAATCCCCAAAAATCCGTTTTTACGGAGCGGCCATAGCTGAAAGATATTTCAAGTAAAGATAAACCGCCGGTGAAGTCAAGAATAAAACGTCAAACCGGTCGAAAATACCGCCATGCCCAGGCAAAATCGAAGAGGTATCTTTTACCCCCGCATCACGCTTGAACATGGATTCCACCAGATCACTCATCTGGCCCACCGTTCCGCAGAGCGTTCCCACAATCAGGAGGTCCCGGATATGCCATTCAGGAATAAACGACGCCCCCACCAGCACCACAAAGAGGACCATGCTGATAAATCCGGCTATCGCCCCCTCGACCGTTTTTTTGGGACTGATCTTGCTGGCCAGTTTCCGGCGTCCCAGGCTGCTCCCCACAAAGTAAGCCACCGTATCACCAACCCAGAAGGTAAACACCACCGTAAGGGTCCAGTAGGCTCCCCGGGAGTAATCAAAGCCCAGCTCACGCGGCAGTTCCCGGAGGCCGAGAAAATAGCTCAGCAGGATCCCCATGAGCGCCACTCCCAGCACGCTGGCTGAAATATTAAAAAGTGGCGCTCCTTCAAAACGCCACAGGTTAAAAATTCCCAGCAAAACCAAATAGACAGCAAAAATCTCAACTGCGTGTGAAAACTGGTAAACATACATATCCAGAATAAGAGCTGCTGTGGCTATGTAAGATAATGCGGCAGCCGGCAGCCCTCCTTTTTTGCGGCAAAGCTGGTAAAATTCCCACTGCGATAGCAGGGCAATTCCCATCACCAGAAACAGCATCCAGACACGGCCGACATACATGGCCAGAACAACCAGTGGTCCCGCAACCACCGCCACCAGCACCCGTGATTTTAGCTGTGCAAAAGCCACCTTTTCCTCCTACGTCGTTTCCAAAGCCCCAATCAGATCCCGTATGCGCGAAATGCCCATTCTCCGGCAGGACTGTTCCAGTTCATCCACAATTTTTTCGCTGATGCTGGGATCCACAAAATTTGCCGTCCCAACCTGTACGGCTGAAGCTCCAACCAGCAAAAATTCGAGAACGTCATTTGCCCGGAAAATTCCGCCAATTCCGATAATGGGAAGGTCAACTGCCTGGCGCAGCTCCCACACCTTGGCCAGGGCCAGCGGTTTAATGGCCGGGCCGGAAAAACCTCCGGTCACCGTACCCAAAATTGGACGTCGGCGCTCCACATCCACTGCCAGGCCGACGAAAGTGTTCACGGCTGAAAGAATATCAGCGCCGCCCTCCTCGGCAGCCTTCCCCAGTTCGCCAATGTCCGATACATTGGGAGTCAATTTCACAATCAGTGGCTTGCCGGTCATTTGCCGGAGAGCGCGGGTCATTTTGAATACCTGTTCTGGATCTTTTCCAAATGTACGCCCCCCCTCCTTCACATTGGGACAGGAAAGATTGACCTCATACGCATCGATATCTTCTTCCACGCTGGCCAGTTTTTCAAGAACCGCGACATAATCTTCAATGCATTCCCCGGCGATGTTTACAATTTTCCGGCACTGGAGTGTACGCAAAAACGGCATTTTCTCCCGAATAAAAGCGTCTACCCCCACATTGGCCAGCCCGATGGAGTTCAGCATCCCGCAGGATACTTCTACAATCCTGTGAGGCGGATTGCCGGGCCGGGGATACCGTGTGATGGATTTTGTCACGACACCGCCAAGGCGATTTAAATTCACAAATTCAGAGAATTCTTGGGCGTAACCAAACGTACCGGATGCCGTAAGCACCGGGTTGGCCAGATTTAAGGATCCCAGATCAACGGAAAGATCAATCTCCAAGGCGGATCTCCTTCGCGTTAAACACCGGTCCGTCTACACAGGCAAGAACGAAGCCCTTTCCATCTGCACGCGGAACTGCGCATCCCACACAGGCCCCAAACCCGCATGCCATGTGCGCTTCAACCGACAAAAAGACGTCATATCCTTTCCCGCGTGAAAAGTCGGCGATCCTGCTCATCATGGGAACAGGCCCACAGACATAAAGCGTAGCTTCGTCGATGCCTTTTTCCTCCGCAATCCGCGCAAAAAAGTCTGGAATCAGGCCGCGAAAGCCGTAGCTCCCATCATCGGTCGCCACAAAAACCTCCTGGCAAAAGGCCCGCATCTCTTCCACACAGCACACCTCAGATTGGCTGCGGAAACCGAAAACGGCCATGCTGGGAACATCCATCTTGCTCAATTCGGAAGCGAGAAATACGAGAGGCGCAATGCCGGTTCCACCTCCGATCAAAACGGCTGGCAATTTTTTGGGCAAAGAAAATCCGTTGCCCAGCGGACCCAAAACGGTAAAACGGTCACCCGGTTCGGACTGGGATAGTGCCTTCGAACCACGGCCCACAACACGTACGAGCACTTCCAGCCATCCCTCGTCCCCATTGCGCCGGAATATGCTCATTGGCCTGGGCAAGAGCGGATCATAAAAATGAGTCATCCGGATATTAATAAACTGGCCGGCCATGGCATGCCTCGAAATGCGAGGAGCATTCAGCCGGATGCGGAAATAAGTGGGATTTAGCTGTTCCTTCTCAACGACCTGTGCTTCCTCAATAAACTTTTGCCTGCTCAACGGAATTTCTCCTGCCGGTTTCCGGTTCGCTTTCGGGTCGAATCAGGTTTTACCGGTTTCGCTTTCCGC
>Ga0209426_1000395_pt1 | contig 48576 bp, 45 predicted proteins | sample Deesub1362B_J571_FD_187697 | JGI IMG/M metagenome (GOLD analysis project Ga0209426, IMG submission 187697) | Deep oceanic, basalt-hosted subsurface ecosystem from Juan de Fuca Ridge flank, Pacific Ocean, CORK Borehole 1362B_J2.571 (SPAdes)... ... | reverse complement strand
GTATGAGATCCGTTTATAAGTATACTGTTGTCAATGTCCTTTTGATTGGGATGGTTGTAGCTGTTGGTATAAGAGAAAAGAGAGTCTTGCAGAGGTTGGCTGAGATGTGAGTTGGCAAGTACCTTACCTGAATATTATAACGTCACTGCGTACATAGGAATCGGTTCGTTCTTTGTAAAGGACTTCAATGCTGCAATGAATGCGCAGGCAAATGCCACAACCAGTATGTATTCATTGAACCTTACGGGGACAGCTTCAGGCGTAACATATATAATTGTAGCTTATGCAAAGAACAGCACCGGATACTTCAGTGGAAGTAAGGTTATCAATGTAACGACAGGTAACTTGCAGAATCAGAATATCACACTCTATCCGCTCTACGGGACTTACAGGACAGGTGGGCACGTTAACACTAACAAAACCAGATTTGTGTTTCAGGATAACTATGGTAACAACCTGACAGGCTTACACGTCTCAATTAACATAAGTGAACCTGTAGGTTACAGGCGGTATGAGGAGTCAGCACACAGCGTAAATTATGTGGATATACCCATAGTTCAGGGAAGCAATATCACTCTAAATATCTTCAGTCCGCAGTCACCACCGAGAAAGAAGGTCTACAATTCATCACAGCTTGCTGCAAACGATACAATAACAATTACACTGCCGAAGATGGAATTCAAAGACCCGTTATCGAACAACCCATTGCAAAACATCAGTTTGAAGTTCATAAAGACGACCTCTGCCTGCAGCACGCCCTATCCCTCATCAAGCTGCATACTCTATGAAGTAACAAATGCCACAAATTTTGACCCGATGAAGGCATTGATGGCCGGTACAATCAGTATTCGAACAGAACAACAGAATGGAATGGTTGTTGAGTTCCTGAATGTTGATCTTGTTAATTCAGGACCTCCAGATGCTCATTTCTCACCCAATGCAACTGAAGAGATAACTTCAGGCGATACATTTGCAGAGGTCTGGCAGGTGGGTTCATTTGCGCCAGAAATCTATGACCATGTTTTGATAGGAATACCCTACGACGAGTCAGAATTGAGTGAAAATGACCCCGTCTCGATAAAGTTCAGGTATCTGTATGATGACGATATGAATATAATCTGGAATGTAAGTGAAGATAGTGTTTCAGTTGTTGTGGGACTTGGATATGGAGATTACAATCAGAGTTATTTCACAACAGGAGTTGTATGCAGCGATACTTACAGCACACTTGATGCTTCCGGAGAATGCTACAGAAATAAGACGGATAACATGCTCTGGTTCACAATACCCCACTTCTCAGGAGGTGCACCGCAGGTAGAAGGTTCTGTGCCAGAGGAAGAGGAAGAGGAAGAGGAAGAAACAACCACAACCACTTCAGGTGGAGGAGGTGGCGGTGGAGGCGGATTGCTGCCACCACCTCTTACAGCACCATCAGAGATAGCAGAGTCGATTGTAAAATTCCTGAAAGCAAATGAGGTGAAGATTATAACAGTGCCATCAATAATAATGGAAGAGATTGGACTGACAGAGATTGAGGCTATACTTGATAGAAGCCTGACAATTTCAGCAACAATTTCGAAGGTTGCATCGCTACCCTCCAGCATACCCTCCCCAGAAGGAGAAGCATATACATTCTTCGAAATAGTGTTTACGCAGTATGGCACTCAATCAGAAGTCGAGCCCTCAGGACATATCAAGCACAGAATTTCCAAAGAGTGGTTGAACAGCATTAACGCTGATTCATCAGACGTGAAGTTCCTGAAGTATAAGGATGGAAAGTGGGTCGAGCTATCGAGTGAAATCATTGATGAAGACAGTGAGTTCATCTACTATAAGGTTAATCTCGATTCATTCAGCCTGTTTGCAGTGGTCGTCGAGAAGGTTACAAAGCCAACAGTACCATATATACCCCCGCAGAAGACACCTGAACCGCCGGGAGCTTTAGGGACACCTGAACCACCGACACCTACACCTGCTACCATAGCAGAAGCAGAGGAGGGATTCCCACTCCACTATGCAGCAGGCGGACTGCTGATAGCAATAGCTGCAATAGCTGTGGCGGTCATCCTCAAAAGAAGAAAATAGATTTTTTAATTTTTATTTTTCTTTTTTGTACCAGTAGAATCTCGCTCCCATCAAAAATTATCCAATTTTTGAATAAAATATTTAATTAATTTTATTCGTGGGATGGCAAAAAATATATATAATTTGAATTCAAGAAATTATCATCACATTATTGTGGTGAGTAGGATGTTAAAGAGTAAACAAAAAAAAAGTATATTGAGTAGTGCCGCAACGATAGCAATAATTGCAATGCTTATTTTGAGCCAGCCAGCAACGAGCCTTATTCTTTACATAAATACAGACAAAGAAAACTATATACTCGGCGAAACAGTTACATTCACCCCATCAATAATTATACAATCAGGTGAGAGAATTCCGATAGACCAGGTCAAGCTTCAGATAATTAAGGACGGTACACCTTACGATGAACTGATTGTTCCATATAATGAAACGACCAACTATCCTGTTTCAGGGTCGAATATCAATGCAAATGTAACTGTGGTCTGGGATAATGTGACATATGAGGACGGTAACCTTGTCGCTAACTTCTCCGGAACACAATATAACTGGGGATACGGGTATGGATATGGTAATGATTCGTTAAATGCTTACATCAACTACACAATCACGTGGACAGTTCCATCAACTGTACAATATCAGGGCAACTACACAGTCCAGCTAATCGTAAGTGCAGCAACAGATTCATTCACAAGCCAGATGAGTAACTTCAGTGTTGAACAGCTTGACCAGCTTACGATTACGATTGATACACCATCTGATAGCTCATACACCAATCAGTCAACAATCTGGGTTAATGGAACAGTGAATGACCCAAGCCTGACGACAATTCAGAGAGCACTTCAGTCAAAAGGAACGTTCATTATTGACGATGACTTTGAATCCGGACTGGGTAGCTGGACTACTGAAAACAATCCTTTTTACTCAAACTACTGGCAGGGACCAGAATTGTGGCATATCGCTGATGATATTGGAAACTCATTCTGGGTATATAACGATGTCAATACAGGTACTTATTATACAAGCGATAACGGCATGGATACTCCAAATGCAGCAACACTGTGGAGTGAGAGTTTCACAGTCATGGATACAGACACAAAACTTGTGTTCGATACATGGTGGGACACAGAAATTGGTCCCAATTTCGACAACAAGTTGATAGTTGTGCAGAACGGCAGTGATAAAGACATTATAGGGATAGTTGTTGACCCGCCACCCGACCAGCAGGAGTTTGATGAAAATCAGATGGCAGAAGATTTCAAGACCATGCTACAGCCTACTTACGAGCCACTCGGCTACAACTTCGCTGAGACATTACAGGTAGCATGGGTGTATCAGCATCAGTGGGATGTAGCTGAATTCAGCCTTGGAGCTTACTCTGGCAGCACTATAAAGGTAGGATTCCTGTTCAACACCGTAGATGAGTGGGCAAATGATTTCACTGGATGGAAAATTGACAACGTTCAGGTTGTGGGTAAGGGAACAAGTTATGAAAATATAACAGTAACCGACCAGACGTTTAACGTTTCTGTCACTCTGAAAGAAGGTCCAAATCTTGTACAGTTCTTTGCTGACAATGGCTACTTGCAGACAAGTACCGAGGTAAACGTCATCAAAGACTCAACCCCACCTCAGGTAGGTTTTACAGTAACAAGCAATTACACAAACAGCAGTACATTTAACATAACATGGTATGTCTACGATATGAATTTCTCGATTGATAATCTGCAGACCGCAAATCTCTACCTTAATGGAGAAATGGTGCAGAAGGTTACTTCCTCAGGCGAGACATACAAACAGAGGTCAATAAATGAAGGAGAGAACACACTCCAGATTATTGCAACAGACAAAGCAGGAAACACAAATACAACATCAATGAACGTCACGCTTGATACAACTGCACCAAATGTCACGGTTATGACAGTCGTGTATCCTACGGGTGTTGTTTCTGCAAGACCGGGTGATGAAGCGGTCATCAGAGTAAATGCGAGCGATTCAGGAGTTGGAGTTAGTGGTGTTTATCTGATCTCGCCAGGTGGTGGAGGACCAGATGAGAACTCATCAGAACCTGACCAATTCCCGATGATTGAAAGCCATGAATTTTATAAGCTTATGTGGGATATTGAAGATGCAACACACTTCGCACCGATGGTCATTCCGACAGACGTTGCAATCATCACAGGTAATTACACATTCAACATAACAGTTTATGACAGGGCTATGAACAGTGTTACAACAAGTGTCAACGTATCAATTACTTCAACTCTGTCTGCTTTCAACCTTGAGTTCATGCCCGGATGGAATTTGATTTCACTACCGCTCATTCCAGACAATGGAAATATAAGTGCAATGTTCGGAAATGTCAGCGAAATTGAGAGTATCTGGTCTTACGATGCGAATACGTCATCGTGGTCAGTTTACACGCCCGGTCCAGCCCCAGACAATCTAACTACTGTTGATACAGGCATAGGCTACTGGGTTCTGACAAACTCTTCTGCATTCACAACAATACAGGTTCCTGATGCTCCGCTACCCCCGGTTGCAGTTCCGGTTAAAGTGAATTACAGTGGTGTTTACCTGCAGGCAGGTCAGGTGCCACCCACATACAACGTATATGCAGGCTGGAATCTGATTGGATTCCACTCAGAGGTTAACATGACTGCAAGTGAGTATCTCTCAGGTCTCACGTATCCGACAAGAACGTGGACTTCACTCATTGGCTACGATAATTATGTTGACTTCAAGAACAACAAAGTTGCAGATGGAATATTTGACAGGTTGCAGCCGAGCGATTACATGAAACCGGGAAGCGGATACTGGCTATATGTCAAGCAGGCTGGAGAGATTACACCGTAACCTTAAAATTTTTTTAAATTTTTTTATGACAGGTGGTAAACCAATGAATAAAAAAACAGGAATTTTTTCAGGAATCTTTCTACTGTTTTTCTTCACCCAAATGGTTCTGGCTGCCCCACAGCCTCCACATCAATTCTACGGAAATGTCACAATAGACAACAGTTCTGCTCCTGATGGTTCAACAATCTCAGTTAAAATAGATGGAGTTGAATACGGAAGCACAACTACAGCTGATGGAAAATACGGCTACAACCCACTTTTCTTTGTACCTGCTGACGACCTGTCAACCGGCGATAAGGAAGGTGGTGTCGATGGCGAAATCCTGCAATTTTATGTCAATGATTCGTGGGCTACATCATATATTTTCGGTTCGGGAAATGTAACAAAACTCGACCTTTCACCATTGCCGAATATATTACCTGTTGCAAGTTTCACGTATTCTCCTTCTTCTCCGCAAAGCGGTGATACAGTCACATTCTATGATACAAGCTACGATACAAATGGCACGATTGTTAGCTGGTTGTGGAATTTCGGAGATGGGAGTACCTCCTCGGAGCAGAATGTAACCCACATCTACACTTCATCAGGAACATTTACAGTAACTCTCACGGTTACAGACAATCTTGGCGGTATGAACTCAACAAGCAAGGAGATTCAGGTTAGCGCTGCACCAGCACCTGATGAGACGCCACCACCATCTGGTGGAGGAGGTGGCGGTGGAGGCGGATTGCTGCCACCACCTCTTACAGCACCGTCAGAATACTCAACATCATTTGTAAAGTATATGAATGCAGGAAAGCTGATTGTAATGGAGATAACATCCGAAGTACTTCTGGATGCAGGGATTACAGAGATTGGCGCTCAGCTGGGTGAAACAAAGAGAGCATCCGTAACAATCTCCAAAGTTTCATCACTTCCTGCTGGAGTTGTTACACCAGAAGGAAACATTTATACTTACTTTGAAGTTGTATTTGTAGAATTCGGGACGCTGAATGAACTCGAACCTTCTGGCTACATAAAGTTCAGAGTTCCGAAAGCATGGCTCAACAGTGTTGGCGCAAAGGCAACCGATATTCAATTCTTAAAATACACTGACGGAAACTGGGTTGAACTTGAGATGGAGATGGAGAGTGAGGATGATTACTACAACTACATCATCAATCTGGATTCTTTCAGCCTTTTTGCAGTTGTTGCAAAGTCCAAAGTCTCGCCCCCCATAACCATTCCAACATTTCCTGAGCAGACACCGGAAGAGGCTGTAACTGAAGAGGAAGCTGTCAAGACACCTGAGGCAACACCAACTGTCAAACCAGCCAAGGATGAGTTTCCTCTGCTGTATGCTGCAGGAGGTCTGCTTGTAGTCATAGCCGCGATAGTTGTGGTATTCCTTACCAAACGTAAGAGTTAATTTTTTTATTTTTTTGACAGAGTATATCTCAGAAGGTATCGAGTAATGGTGGTATTATTGTTTTTCCCAGTCAAGACTTCTCAGCTTTATTTCCCTTCTTCTACTCTCCAGAAACTTGTACACGGTTGAGTGCTGGGAACCCTCTACAATCATGTTTATTGCTTCTCTTGCTGAGTTTACGTTATCAACCTCGCCAATTATAGCAACGCTTTTGTGATAAACCGAGACACTCACTCCAAGCATATGTTCAATTGATTTCCTCATTTTTCCACCCTTACCAATTATTCTTCCTTTAATTCTCTGGAGATTATTCGGACTGTAGTCAAGATTAATGATGTCAAGAATAACAAAATCGTCACTGACAAGCTTAAAAGCCACTTCAGGGTTAAAACCATATCCAATTGCTCTTATAACATCCTGAGCTTTGAGAAAACCAATCGCATCCTCACCTTCAATGGTTATAATTCCATCCCTGCTGACGAATATTTTACATCCTGTTAACTCCTCAATTTTCTTTTTTGTATCACCTTCTTTACCTATGACGACACCCAGCCTATCTTCTGGAATTCTTAACTCGATTTTCTGCATTTCAATCACCTGTTATGTAATCGATTACGCTTTTTATATCCCGACTGATTCCAAGTCTCGAAAAAAATCTCAGAATGTTTTTTACATCCCTATCGAGATACATCGTAGCATTTGGATGGTCAATCAATACACTCTGTCCCATGTCGATAATATATGGTTTTTCATTGAGCAGCATGATATTGTACTCGCTCAAATCAGCATGGACAAGCTCAGCTTTCTGGTACAGTAATCTGACATTCTCTATGATACTCTCAAAAAAATCTTCTGGTTCAACAACCTCATTGAGTTCAGATGCTAAGTCTGAAACGATGGGTGCGGGTAACTCGTCTTCACCAATAAATTCCATGATAATAACATTCCGGAAGTAGGTTACTGGTTTCGGAACATTAACTCCTGCATTGTAAGCTCTTAAAAGATTTCTGAATTCTTTCTCAGTCCATACATAAATTAAATCCTTTCTTGGAAGTTTTCTGATATCGAATCTCTTATCCCCGAAGATATATTCATCCATTTTTCGAAATTCGCCAGTCTCGATACGATAAATTTTAACTGCGACAGCAAATTCTTTCCCCTCATAAGCACAATCTGCATAGAATACATTGGCTTCCTTTCCCGTGCTTATCACACCACCGAGAGCTTTGATGATGCCTTTAGAAGAGAGTTTGTACAGAACCTTCAGTGTTCTCTCATCAAGAACTTCTGCGTAAATCTTTCTGACCTCAGAATCCTTTCTTTTTATCCTTAATTTATCAAGATACCTGTCAAATTGCCTGATCTTTTTCATCAATTAGTTTAAAATTTGAGATGACCTTTTCTTTCCAGCCACTCAACCTGTGGATTTGTATATCTCCATATTACATCTGCCTTGTCATCTTTAAATGACCACGGAACAATTAAAACAACATCTCCCTCTCTTATCCAGATTTTCTTTCTCATTTTTCCGGGAATGCGGGCAAACCTTTCTTTACCGTCTTCGCATTTTACCTTGATATGACCGGCACCCATCATGGATTCCACAATAGCAAATAACTCATTATTCTTCTTATTTGGAAGCCTAACTCTTATTACTTCTTCATCTGTCAGTTAATCACCTCTTGACTGCTGAGCAATGTGTTTATCAGCTTTATATTCAAATTATCTTTCTCGTATCTTCGAGGAGTTTATTTAAATAGTTTGCTACTGCTTTTTTTAAATCTGCAGGATGCAGTTCTCCTGCTGAATAGAGAGATTCAAGTTCTTCAAACGTTCTGAACTCGAGGTCTCCACCAAACTTCACATCCCTCTCTACAATGACTCTATCAAACCTCGGAAAGATATGATACTGTGCAATCTGGATAATCGGGTTATTCTCAACCGTCATCGGACAGTAAGCCTTCATTATTTTTTTCTCAAGCTGTTTCTCATCATCCCTGACTGACACATAATTGCCCTTCGAGGAGCTCATCTTCTCTCCATCAAGCCCGAGAAGAATTGGCGTGTGCAGGCAGACAGGCGAAGCATAACCAAGTTTTGGCAGGTTCTCCCTTGCAAGCATGTGAATTTTCCGCTGGTCCATACCTCCAACGGCAAGATTTATTCCTAAATGAGCAATGTCAAGAGCCTGCATGAGCGGGTAAATCATCTGCGATACCATGGGATCTTCTTTTCTTCTGCTTACTTCATCCATGCTCCTTCTCGCTCGATTTAACGTTGTTATCCTTGCAAGTTTGTGTATATCGAGAACGTAATCTTTTTCAAGTTGATACGAGCTTCCAAGGACAAAGTCAGTTCTATCCTCCCTCAGCCCAAGAGCAATGAATGCCCTTCTGTTGTAGTCTGCTACATCAGCAATTTCGTCAAAATCTCCTTTCTCATTCAGGTACGCATGAACATCGGCAAGCAGAACAACAACCTCAAATCCTGCTTTCTGCAAATCCATTAGCTTGTTCACAGTCATTACATGCCCCAGATGAATTTCACCGCTCGGCTCGTATCCCACATAAGCTCTGAGATTCCCGTTCGACTCAATGAGCAATCTGAGTTCATCTTCTGTTACTATTTCAACAGCATTTCTCGTAACAAGCGAAATTGCATCCTCAATTTCCATTCTCTGCACCTGTCATTCCGATTTCACATGATTTTTAAAACTTTTTGAAAAACTATCTCCTGAATTTAAGATATTTCAATCCCCTGAGATAAACCCCAGGCAAAACCAGTGAGAGGTGTAAAGCAAGGGTTTGCGGTTTCTCAAGGCTCAGGACAAAGAGTCCAACAGGCCATGCAAGCACTCCCAGAATTATTAAAATCATGCCGATACTCTTCCTGTCCATTAAATTTTCTAAATCCCAGTAAATATATAACTTTATCTGAGTGCATATTGTTTCTGGGTTAACTTTTTTAAATCAATCCCGGTAAAAAATCTTGTGAGCAAAATAGATAAAAAAGATAAAATAAGCAGACCAAGAGGAACGAGAGATATTCTCCCCGATGAAATGGAGAAGAGGAGAAGATATGAATTAATCATGCGAGAAATCGCAGAGAACTATGGATACAGAGAGATTCAAACGCCTGTATTTGAAAACCTCGAACTTTTTACAATTAAATCTGGAGAGGATATTATTGAAGAGATTTACAATTTCAAGGACAAGCATGGGAGAGAACTCGCTCTGAGGCCAGAACTGACTGCACCAGTTTTAAGAGCGTTTGTGAATGAATGCTCGGTTATGCCAAAGCCACTGAGGTTTTATTATATAGCAAATTGTTTTCGTTATGAGAGGCCTCAAAAAGGAAGATACAGAGAATTCTGGCAGTTTGGAGTTGAATTGATTGGATCGGGGTCTCATCTCGCTGATGCTGAGGTTATTCTACTTGCATATAACATTTTAAGAGAACTGAAACTTGATTTTGAGCTTAAAATCGGGCATGTGGGATTGCTGAGACATTTGCTCAGAGAAATCGAGGAGGAGAAAGCATCAAAAATTATGCGTCTTATAGATAAGAAAGATGAAAAAGGACTGAAAGAGCTTGTAAGAGAACCGAGCATACCAGCTGAGCTTGAGAAAAACATCTATGAGCTTATCGAGGCTGAAGGAAGTAGAGATGTAGTTGATGATGTCAGTAAAATCATCCCGGATTATGATTTCTCTCAGATAAATAATCTGTGTGACGTTCTCGATGCTCTTGGTGTTGAATATTCCCTCGATTTTGGAATTGCAAGGGGTCTTGACTATTACACCGGGGTTGTCTTTGAGGTTTATGCAAAGAGTGGACTGGGGGCACAGAACCAACTCTGCGGGGGAGGAAGTTACAGGCTTGCCCACCTTTTCGGAGGGCAGGATATACCTTCGACTGGATTCGCCCTTGGATTTGACAGGATTGCAGAAATCTGTAAAATCAGTCCTGAAAAAAGAGATACTGTTGTTGTAATAAACCTTGGCTATGAAGCAGAGACACTCAAAATTGCTGAAACAATCAGAAATGAGATAAATAAAAGAGTAATTACTGACGTTATGGGTAGAAACCTCAAAAAACAGATGAGCTTTGCAAACGATGTGGGGGCAGACTACGTTGTTATTGTTGGAGAGAGGGAGATAAAACAGAACAGATTTGTGGTTAAGGATATGAGGACTGGGGAGCAGAAACTATTAAGCGTGGAGGAAATTGTGAGTTTACTTAAATGAGGGATACAGCCAGCAGGTTATTTAGAATCAGAAAATTTCTGCCTCTTCATGAACCACAATACCGTTTTCTGTGATAATATATGGCTTTGTTTTCCTCGAATGCTTAATTCTGCGCATCTTTATAACCTCCAGCCCCAGAGTTGGCTCTTCGAGTTCAACCCGTCTTACCATCTGGAGACAGATTGAACCGTCGCAGATGTATTCAAGTATTCCGTATTTCGAATAGGTCGGGTTATTCTTATCTGCTTCGGTTGTGATAAATGTCGTAATATTTGATTTTTTGAGGATATTTCTCAGAGTTGAGAGCATTCTGTATCTATCAGCATCATCAAATAATGTCTCGAGAACACTTACTGTATCAATGAGCATTCTTGTGGCATTTGAATCTTCAATTATTGCTGGCAGGTCACTCTCCAGCTTTTCCATGCTTTTTTTCACTTCAGTTGCTTCAAGTCTTACTATCTGGGCTCTGTCACCAAACTGTGTCAAATCCATTCCGATACTCTTTGCATTTTCCATGATACTGTCTTCATCCTCATCGAAACTGATTATTATACAGTTTTCACCATTCTTCAGCCCTTCATACACAAAGTGCAATCCAAGTGTTGTCTTTCCTGTGCCGAAAGAACCGACAACCGAGACAATATGCCCTTCAGGAATACCTCCACCGAGCAGATTGTCAAGCCCTTCAATTCCTGTTGAGAGCATCAAATCACCCTGACAAGCTTTGATACAGTAAACCCTCTTTCAGGGTCAATTTTTACGCTGTACTTTATGATTCCTTCCCTCTCGAGCATGGGTAAAATTCCAATAAACTTTCTGAAGTAAAGCCAGCGGTAGATAGCTTCATCTTTTATAGACCATTCGAACACGAGAACGCCATCCCCCTGGTCAAGCAACTCTTCTTCTTTTTCTTTCTCGACAGAACCTGCGGTGAGTAATGACAGAAGTAAAATATCTTTCTTGATACAGAGCTTCTTTAAACCCTTTATCAAGTCTATGAGGTCATTCCACTTTATTTTATCTTTTGCAATCCTTGCCAGGTCAGTAATAGAGTCGAGGAAGACTATGCTCTCGTTTTCGCAATTTTCAAATATATCCACGAGAAGGGTCAGAATGTTATCTGTCCCCTTTAATTCTTTAATGCCGAGCTTTTTATCTGTTATCCATCTGAGGGGGACGATACTTTCCCTGAAATAAGTTTCTGCAATACTCTGAATATCAATTCTGTCAGCCAATTCCTGACTTCTGGATTCTGAAAAAGTTAAGTTAATTTCCCTCTTAACTTCCTCAGATGTCTTCGTGATTGCAATGTATTTTATATTGAGGTTATTTTTTAGATTATTCATCAAATAGGTCAGAGCAAATTCTCTTCCACCTGCTCCCACAACTTCCTGAAGAATAACAAGTCCGGGATAGAATCCCTGTATTTTTTTATCCAGAAATTCGATTTCTGTGGGAAATCTTATCATACTACTCTATAAAATTGAACTCGATGTAACAGTAATTATCGCCCTTGGAGGCACACATCTTGTCTTCGCCTTCAAGTTTAACGTTCAGTAAACCCTCAAGCATTCCCCAGATATATCCAAAAAGCATCCAGCACATTCCAGATTCTGCATTCTCTTCTCTGAGTCTTTTATATCCGTCAGCCTCAAAGGAATCGAAGATTGCAACAGCAACCCCTTTTCTACCAAAGTTGACTTTGAAATTCCCCCATCCAAAACCTCTCGACCATATCTCGAGCATATTTCTTGCTATGAGAATTGCCTTCTCCCTTGTCAGCTCTCCTTTTTCCCTCTCATATTTACCTCTTATCCCTTTACCAGCTCTTAAACCTCCTTTTTTTGCTGCGTTCAGGATAAGTCCCCTTGCTGCCATCCCAACTATCCCTTTAAGCTCGAGATAAACTCCAATTAGAAAAGTATTGTACATCGAAGCAACCTGCGCTTTTTTAATGAATTCTACTTTTCCGTTTTTATATTCCATAAAAACTTCCGTTATTTTATCTCTATCCCATCCTGTAATATCCTCCTCTGTCAGAATCTCAAACGGCTCCATCGGTATCACTCCTTCAATATCTCTCTAATTTTCCCACTTGCTTTTCCAAGTTCAAGCAATACAAGACCAAGATTTGCTCTCGGACCTGTCATGGCAACAAGAAGAGCACGTGTTCCTGCCCCGGTTGCGATTATTTTTCCATTCTCCCCCTCAACAATAACTCTATCCGGGAAACCTTTTCCAAGTTCAGAAGTGGCAGTTTCAGCAGCACCAAGCATGGTTGCTGTCATTGCAGCAAAAGCTTCTGCATTAACGTTCTGAGATATATCTGCTGCGATAAGCAAACCATCTCTCGATACAATTGCTCCAGATTCCACATCCCCTGCGGATTTTAAATCTTTCAGGATTTTTTCAAGCATTTCTCTTAAGTTCATCTCAACCACCTATCAGAAGATTGAGTAATGCATCAAGCACATCATAAACCCCCTCTTTTGACCTGGCAGACATTGGAACTACTACAGCATCATCTGGCAGATTCATCTTTCTTTTAATTTCTTCGGGGCTCAGGCAACCATCAATATCCTGCTTGTTCGCTGCAATAACATAAGGTAATCCAAACCTTGTTGTCTCTGCAAGCATCTCCTTTGCCCTCGGGAAGTCCTCTGGCTTTGTTGAATCAACGACTACAATCACTCCGAGTGCTTCCCCCCCTAGTATTTTCAACACAGGGTTGAACCTTTCCTGCCCCGGCGTTCCAAATATGTCAATTGAGAATCCCTTGTAATCCACATGCCCGTGGTCTAATGCAACTGTTGTACCGAGTCTGTCAACAGAGACAGCTTTTGTCGAAATTGAATGCACAAAGGTTGTCTTTCCTGAATTAAATGGTCCTGTTACAAGTATTTTGGGGATGTAGGCTCTCACGCCACCGGGTCTGAGTAATTTGAATAACACAGCTTTGTTCTTGACCTCCTTCCAGTCTGACTTCAGAATACCATAGTAGTGACCGAGAACAACTCTGTGGTGTATTCCACCCACACTTATAACAGTGTTTGACAGTTCTTTGATTTTTTCAAGTACTTCCTGAGCATAGGGCCATGAGGTAAAACCGTATACAATCACTGCATCGTTGAGCATCGCATATTTATTCCAGCCGTTAACAAACTCGATTACATCCTCGCCAGAGATATCTATTATTGTTGAGAGAGAATTGAAAACAATCAGGTCATTCTCTTCAATGGCTCTGGTAATGACCCTATCAAGTTCTTTCAGGTCTGCAGGATTCTTTACAAAATACTTTTCTTCAGAGGATGCTCCAACATATGCTGAGTATGCGTCAACAATGGAGAAAGAATCTTTTTCAATATCCCAGCCGAATTCCCTGAACCTGTTTTTTATAATCTCCGGGCTCATTGATGACACAATCAGGGCGCAACTGTTTCCGTTCTCAAGATTCTCGTAAAGTGTTTGGAGTGGAAATACATCTCCTTCAACCTCAGGGTCAATGAGGTATGTAACTGTTTTACCCCTCGGGACATCTCCCAGTAACTCATCCAGAACAGGAATTCCAATCTTCATGTTTTCACCACAATAGCATTGTCCTGAACCTCAAATTCTTTCCAGTCTATTCTAACAGAAGTATCCATATATCTCAGAAATCTCTGGTTATTTTCATCTTTAAGTTCTAAAACTCCATTGAACAATTGTTTGAGGGCTGCGATGGTTTTTTCATCGTGCATACCTTCCTCAACGATGTAAAACGCAACCGCTCCCGTGGTTCTGATTCTGCTTGAGAATACATGGAGAAATCTGAGAACAGTCTGTTCATTCAAATACATGAGAAGAGTAGATAGGGAATCGAACGCAACAACAACCTTTTTTTCATCTTTCAGGTATTCTTTAAACAGTTCATTTACCTTGACTGTAATTCCAGTCAGATCCATGACCGAGAGCCTTTTGATTTTCGGTTCATCGGGTAAATCCTGCATTGTCGTTTTTGATACACAATCTATAATTTTAAAGTCATCCACTCCCTGTGAGGAGAGCCAGTCTGCGATTTCTTCGGCAGGTGAACGCGTGGTTATAAAAATTCCACCAAATCCTTCGTTTATTTTCTCAAAAAACATATTTCTTATCAGTATTGTTTTACCGACGAGCGGGGGACCAATTATCATGAGATTGCTGGGTTTTCCGTTGATACTTAGAGATCCAGTTAACATAATTATGATAATGTAATTCTACCTATATATCTTTTACCATGCATGTTATAGCACACTAAGGTTTTTACTGTATGAGTTCTCCGATACTGACTATGGGTTCAACTTCAACGTATTTTCTCGTGAATATCCAGTCTGTATAGATGGGCCCATAATTTTTATGTTCAACAATCCCGATCTTATTGTAACCTGAGAGCTGATACTGACTGCCAACATCTCTATCCCACATCAAAGAGTCGTCAATATACATCTTAAAGCTATCTGACTCTGCAATAATCTTTATTTTATACCAGTCATCACTTGAAATTGAACATGGAGAGTTATAGTACACCCAACCCTTGTCGCTATTACCTATATATGGTCTGAAGATGTCCTTATTTCCACCAGTGTATAGCTCAATACCCCACCAGTTTCCATCGTCAACATAGTGGAGGAGGGGACCTCCAGCAGGTCTATCATCATACATGTATGCCTCAAGAATATAGGATGTCTCAAGCGATATTGTGTCATCGGGAACTGCGAAATGTTTGAAATTTGTTGAACCAGATGGGCTCAGTTTAAGTGTCTTCTTCCCATCAAAAGTCTGCGCCTGAATGTTAGCATTAACTGACGTCCAGTCTGAGATATCTCCATCATCAAAATCATCAAAGAAATCAAAAACGGCTGTGCCATTGCTTTCTGTTGAGGCAGTACCGTTGAAATACATATAGATGGACTTATTTTCGCCACTGCTCAGATCAAGATTGACCCATACATCCAGTGCTCCGGTGGAGGGTTGTTCTTCAATCCAGTGTGGAATCTTGCCTGCACTCTCTGTATACGGGTCGCTGACAAGACTCTCAAAAAATCTTATGCCACTTCCATCATCCTGCATCATATTAATAAGAGTGGAGTTAGTAATCAGAATCTCTACCGGATAATCAGTCAAATCCTCACTGCCAGAGTTTTCAACATAAATCTTCAGTATGTGGATATTTGATGGTAACGTTGTATTGAGCAATACAGTTATGTAATCGAGGATGCTTCCAGCATATCCGTATACCTTGTACCAGTGCTTACCCTCAGCACTCTGAGAAATGCTTGTGGTTGCATATCCTGTATAATTTGTGGTTGCCTCAGTCGAATCTAAATTTGCATCACTGTTATTTACTGCAAATCTGACCTCAAAACCGGGCAGTGCTTCACCATTCGAGGAGATGTATGCATTTATTGTTTTGCTTGAGTATCCATCTGTTTCGGCAGGAGGACTTGATGTGAGAGTAATTGATACCGAGCTGTTGCTGCCTGTAGATGAAGTAACTGAAACATCATAACTCGTTATCTGCTCCGAGCTGCAATTTTCGCAGTTAAAATAAACTGTTCCAGTACCCGCATCTCCTGCACTGAATACTGTGTATACTTCACCATCAGAATCCGTGTATAGAGTGGATGGGCTTACACTCCCTATGGTTGAGTTAACAGTCACAGCCACACCCTCAACCGGGTTGTTGTATGAATCAAGCACCTTTGCTGCAAGCGTGACACTTTCACCGCTTTTAAGAGAAAAGTTATCCAGTGCATTGACTTTGATGATTCTAACTGGGCTGGAAGAGGTCGAGCTCAACTGGGTGCCTGAGTAGAGAGAAAGGTGCTTGAGGGTTAGCAGCATACTTCCATCTTTATGCACAGTTACTCTGTTACCATTCACCGTGACATCATAGTCGTCGAGATTTTCCCAGTATTCAGGATAAGCGCTGTCAAATGTGATTGTAAGGTTTTCTACAATTATCCTGCCTCCAGTCGATGATGGAACAGAGATTATACTGAGTGACTGAGTTGTTGAGATTGATTGAAAGCCCACATCGTAAAGTACAAAGTTGATTACGTCACCAAAAACACTCTGTTCAGACATGGTTATGTAGTTATTCCCTGCATACTTGAAAATTGCAGTATTCTCTAAAATCAGAGTATTGTCTGGATAGAATACATAGTTGGGCGTTATTTCAATTCTATATGATGTAAAGTCACTGCTTCTGTTTATTTTAGTTCCATTTGCCAGAATTTCTGTATACTCCACCGTAACGTTAAAACTTCTGATGTTCATAGTTGTGGCTGTGGATTTTGGTGTTATCAGAAAAATATAATCGGGATAATCAACACCCATGTCAAAATTTATTGTCTTTGTTGAGGATGGCACGTCCTTCAGTTCATTTAGCTGACTTGTCAATTTTTTAATGTGGTCAGCTTCGACCTCCTTGCACACAGATGGAACGTAGGTTGTCTGCAACGCAGAAATTGAAATCATCAAAATCATCAGCATCAATACGAAACCGATAAGAGGTGATAAGCCCTTCTCATCCAGCTTTCGTGCCTTCATGATACACCTCATGTAATCAGGTAACCATACAGAATGTACGTTACTAGCAGGAATACATATGAGTGCTTTAATCCTGCCGTAACCTTACCAGAGCTTATTACACCCGCGATTATTCCTGAAAAAAAACCTACAGCAACTGAAATATGTAAGAATGTCTCTTTTATTAACTCAATGTTTGGAACTGCAGTGACATCCCCAAATCCGTAGAGAATGTTGTTTATGAGTGTATATACTATCACAAAAAAAACTGCCATTGAGAAATAGATAATAACAACGTAAGTAAACATATTGCTCTTTATTTTATTCTTGAACCTTACTTCAGCAGTTGCAAAATTTGAGACAGTGAGAAATGCATCTTTAAACGTGGGAGAAGTATCAATTGCCTTTATTGAGATTGGAATTATTTTTGCAATTACGTCACTTTTTATTCTCATCTCCATCTTCTTAAAAGCCCTAACAACTGACTCTCCCCACTCAATATCCTTCCTCATAAGCGACAATTCTCTGGATATTATCCCGAATTCAACTGTTGTAAGAACTCTCAACGCTTCAATTATATTCAAACCTGCCTCATTTAATATGGCAAGTTCCCTGAAGACGTCCGGGATTCGACGTTCTATCTGAGCGATAACCCTGTCTTTAAGTTCTATCAGCGCAAGAGTGGGTATTATGAAAGCAGAAAAAGAGACAACAAGTACTCTGTCAAAGCTCATAAATCTTGATGAGACAACAAATACAATCAGTGCAAAAATGCTGACATGGAACAGGAAAATTCTATAATGAAGAGCATATACTGCTCTGTCAAGGTATGGGAACAGGAAATAAATCTTGATCTTCTTCAATATTCTCCTGAACCTGTTAATTTTAAATCCATTCTCTCCAGATACAACATCCGCCCTTATATCCTCCATAGTAGCTGATTTTTCCACCTCAGTTTTAATCCTGGGAACAGGAATTGCAGCCTTTATCAGGTATATGAATAAAATTGTTGAAACAGGCAGAATAGTTAAAATAACGAATTTGTAACCCTCAAGTACAATTTCACCGGATACCTGCATTACAACAAACATTATGAGGAGAAAGAGTGGTAAGAGGATAAATGCTGAGAGATAAACTTCCGCCATTAAACTCAGAAAATCGAGAAATGAATTGAAACCGATTTCCTGAGTCTCAAGATACTCTCTTGACTTGTTCTCAAGGAAGGATGACATACTGCCACCGCCTTTTAACATGAAAACAAAGTCATCGAGAAAGGCAGACAGTTTCTCACTGGGCGTTGTATCACGCACATACCTGATACTTGTGAGCATATCCTCTTCAAAGATATCAGACATCTTGACAACTGTTGCAAACTCTTTACTGAGCTCGCCAAACATTGACTTAGATTCTGACAATGACCTGAAAATCTCATGAATTCCAATTCCGCCAGTTGTCATTCCAAGCATCATGTTAATTGCGTGTGGCAGATAGATGTCAATTTCGCTCTTCCTCCTGTTCGCTATAAATGCCGGATAATACAGAATGAGATAATTGGCAAGATTATATGTCACAATACCAAAAATCAGAATCCAGAAAAATAGAAAACCAAAAATAATCGGAAAATAATTTACCTCTTGACTGTATTCGTAACCAAACAGGTCAAGAATGGCTTTTACGAGCTCAACTTCAGGTATAAGTGACCTGAAGAGCATAAATCCAAAAATTATTCCTGCAATCGAGGCGATGAAAGAATAGAATATTGCGATTGCAAGTAATCTCTGAACTGTCAGGGGGAGGCGTGAGGCATCAATGGTTTTCTCAATTACTCTGTATTTTCCCGGATTTTTTGAAATTTGCCTTCGGTAATATCTTACCAGCCTTTGTGGTACATATACTCTGATTTCTTCTTTCACTCGAGCTCCTCCATGGCTTTTTCAGGATTTTTATAATATTTTGATATCATTCTTGAGAAGTCTCTGTGGTTCCCTATGGCTTTTTCCTGCATCTTTTCAAGGAAAAGTTTTTTCCTCTCTTTTTCTTTAATTACTGCTGACATGTCCTCTCCAAGAATTTCTGCAATTTTTTCAAGTTTTTTCGATTCTGAAACTGCAATAAAGCCATCTTCAGATGGAATCCACTTATATAGTGGATTTACAAGCATGTTTTTGTTTACTGGATCAATGCCGAATATCTCGTTCACTTCCTTAACTCTCCTTTTTCTGATGCCTTTGCCGACCCACATCTGCTGAACTAAAACCGCATCAAGAAATTGTATCATAATTCTCGGGACTTCCAGAGGCTTGTTCTCCAGTCTGTGAACCAGTTGACTCATATCGCCTGCATGTAGTGTTGAGTAAGACGAATGTCCGGTTGACATTGCCTGAAACAGTGTCTGCGCCTCAACTCCTCTTATCTCCCCGACGATAATATAATCGGGACGTTGTCTAAGGGAAGTTCTGAGCAAATCATACATTGTAATTTCCCCGCTTCCCTCAATCCCGAGTCTCGTTACCTCAGCAACCCAGTTTTCATGACCGAGCTGTATCTCTCTGGTATCTTCAATCGAAATTATCTTTGCCTCGGGAGGTATGAACATCGTCAGAGCATTCAGAGTTGTTGTTTTACCGCTTGCAGTCTCTCCTATTACCATAAAATTCATCTTATTTTCTACCAGGAGCCAGAAGTATGCGAGTATCTCAGAATTCAGACCACCAAAGTTCATTAGGTCAATCGGGGTGTAGGGTTCATCTCGGAACTTTCTAATGGTAAAGCTGCTCCCTCTTGGTGTAATCTCCTCACCATAACTTGCATTCAGTCTGCTACCATCGGGAAGTGCAGCATCAACAAGAGGATTTGCATGAGATATATACTTCCCTGACTTCTGACATAAGAGCATCACAAATGAGTCAAGCTCCTTCTTATTCATTTTGACATTGGTCTTCATTCCACCATATTTTCTGTGGAAAACAAAAATTGGAATGTCATATCCATCACAGGAGATATCTTCAACATTTTCGTCATACAGGATGGAGTCAATTACTCCAAAACCAATAAAATTCCTGAACAGATAATAGAGTATTTTCATCTTCAGAACTGGCTGCAGCTCAAGAGCATATTCATCTATCAGGTCATCAAGAACACTCATTACTATTTTTGTTTTGATCTTCTCGTCTATTGAATACTCATTCAGAATAATAGACCTCCTCATATCATTATAAATAGACCTCAAAAGAAGGTATTCTTCTTCAGAAATTGGTGGTTCAATAAGAATATAACTGTTCTCAAAACTTTCGAAGTTGTCTCTCCATATCTGGATTTTCGAGAAACCGGGAATAATCCAGTATTCATCTATAATCTCTATTTTTTCCGGTGGTTTTTTTGTTGGAAAGACTGGCTCTCCAACCTTTGTGGCGAGTTCAATTAATATGTCGTGATACCTGATGAGATTTTTATCCTGAAATGTAGTCAATAAACTCTTCATTGATAATAATAATCATAAGAAGTTAAAAACATTTTCGATGATTCACAGTTTATGGGAAGTTAGCTGCAAACCATACAGTTGAGACAGGAGAAAAATTATATCTTCAGTTCTCAATCTGCTAACGTGATAAAATGCAGTCAGTGTAATTCAAGGGCAATTTATAAGCAGAGACATTCGGGAAGACACCTCTGTAAAAAACATTTTTTAAAGGACTTTGAAAAAAGGGTTCGTTACTCCATCCGCAGATATAATATGATTGAAAGCGGGGACAAAATTGCTATTGCTCTGAGCGGTGGGAAGGATAGCGTTGTTTTAACCCATGTATTGATTAGAATGTATGGAAAAAGGAGAGATATCGAATTTATAGCAATTACGATTGATGAGGGTATTGAAGGCTATCGCCCGCCAACCGTTGAGATTGCAAGAAAAATAACCTCTTCATTAGGAATCGAACATAGAATCATCTCCTTCGAAGAGAACTTTGGAATTACTCTTGACGAAATGGTGAAAAAGGGAGGAAAGAAACCGTGCACATACTGCGGAGTGTTCAGAAAATACCTTCTCAATAAGACCGCACGAGAATCTGGTTCAACAAAACTTGCAACAGGACACAATCTTGATGATGAAACTCAGACAATTCTGCTGAACTTCATGCAGTCTGATATTGACAGGCTTGCAAGACTGGTTCCTCAGAGAAAACAGGAGGGTCTTGTTATGAGGATTAAGCCTCTCAGAGAACTTTACGAGAAAGAAGTTGTTGTCTACGCTTCACTTTTTAACCTGCCACTCGACTTGAATGAATGTCCTTACAGTCATTTTCCTGTCAGAGCCGTAATCAGAGATTTTCTCTATGACTTTGAGAATAAGTATCCCGGCAGGAAATTCTCGGTAATGAGGAGTTTTGAGAATTTAATTCCTGCCTTAAAACAGCTTCATCCACAGATTTCTTTGAATCAATGCAGAATATGTTCGGAACCGACCCCCGGAGAAATCTGCCAGGCATGTCAGCTCAGGAGAGAGCTCGGACTATTTCCTTTTCGTAAGAGGGACTATAACAACAATGGCTATTAAAATTGCGCCTGCAATAGAGAGTAAAAGATATTGAAAAGAAGATTCCGGGGATATTTTAAAAACTTCTCTTGTAGAACTGTAATTTGACAGAATAAATATGCTTGTCCCCCACAACACAAGAGCGCCGGAGATAAGAAGAAATGGAATAACGAGGTGTTTTTTAAAGCTCTTCCGTTCAATCAGCAGGTCGAGTATTTTCCCGAATACAACTGAAATTCCTGCACCAACAATCCACCAGATTGAGCCGTAAATGAAGGATACAATCAGAATCAAAACTCCAGAAGAAACGGGCTGTATATACACCTTCCACATCGAATTAAACCCCTGAATTGCTCCAATAACAAAAAGCATTGCCGCAGTAACATAAGTTATGAACGATAACCTTCCTTCCATCAATGATTTCTTGAGGGTTGCAAAGTAATCCTCAATTGCACTTTCAAGCCCATAAGCTTTCAGGACGAGATATAAACCAATAAAGAAGATGATTGCGCCGGAGCCCATCTCTGATAATCTCAAAAGGAGAAACACAGAATAGAAAAGAAATATTATGCCAAGAGGTGCAAGCGTTATTCTCGCGATTTTAGGGTCATTCAACATCCGCTTAATCAGAAAATACGTACTTTCAATCGTTTTACTCTGCTTCACAACAATCCTTCTTACCGCATCAATCTTGAAACGTGAGGATATAATTGGTAGAACTACTTCATCTTCCGAACCATCTGTAACAACAACAACGCTTTCCGCTCTTAGCATGTTTTTTATATCATCCAGCTGGTCTGCGATTCTTGTGTCTGAAAAAAGACCAACACTTTCATTTCCACAGATGGTAACGACTTCTACATCCTCACCCCTCTCTCTGAGGTCATCATATATTTTCAATGCCCCAAAAATCGTATTTATGTCGGAATCCTCAGGATCAGCGGCTGCAAGTGCTATAGCAGCATTTAGGTTTTCATCCCTTCCGATTACCGGAGATTCAATATTAGCTTTCCTCCCCAGGTCATCATCTCTGTCAATTGCAAGAACCACCTTCAAAGGCATTATATACCCATATCCTCAGAAAATATATAAGTCTTCTTCAAGTTTTCAGAAGGTTTAAAAACCAGAGCTATGAGGAAGAGGCAGATAAGTTAAAAATAATGATGGTGAAAAAATGCCCGGTATTGTACCTCATAAACACTGTATAGTTTGTGGAAAAGCAGTCGAACCTGATAAAGTTTACTGTAGCAGTAGCTGTGAAGAGGATATGAAGAGAGGGCAGAGGAAACAGAGAAATTTTATGATTGTCATGATGTTAGTCTTCTTTGGCCTTTTATTCCTGATGTTCATGCTTCCTTCAAGATAAGACAAAAATGAATTCTGGGTTACTGCATCAAGAGAAAACAATATTAATAAGTTTGTCTAATTATTATAATGAGGTGAGGTGAAATGGTAACGTGCAGGGATTGTATGAACTGCAAAGTTCATGTTGGGTACTGGCTGTGTCTCGGAAGTGGTGAGAAAAAGGTAAAGAGACTGGATGACCTTGAAACCGAGGGAATGGAGAACTGCCCCAATTTTTGTCTGAACTAAGCATGTTTGATACGCTCAACATGAATGAAATTGCAATCAGAAAAATAATAAAAGAAAAATTAAAAATTTAAGTTCTGAGAGCGAGCTTTATATCTTCTGCTTTGACTGTCTTTCTACCAGCGTGTTTTGCGATTTCAGTGGCTTTTCGGGCAATATTTGATGCATATTCTTCGAGCGCATTTGCCATTGCCTTTGTAGCATCTTCACTCACTCTTTTCGCACCCGCATTTCTTATCAACCTGTCTATTGGAGCATTTGGCAATTCAGCCATGTATACACACCTCCTATATTATTTTCGCTATAATAGTGAGTTATTTACAATATATATAGTTTTCTACTGAACTTATCTGAAATCACTCGAAATTCTTGCTTGAGAATCAAAAATTTCAGGTAAGGGTTATGGGCATGTAATTTTAAAGTGTTGTTGAAATGTGAACAAAATTACACTTTTTGCCAAATTTTTAACTGAGAAATACAAAAAAGCATTAAAGGTAATAGTAAAGATGTTTATCCTGTAATCCTCTTGTCAATCCAAGCTCTTCAGCCAGTTTAATAACCCTCAGAAATTCCTCTTTTGTTGGCTTTCTATTCAATTCCTCAAATCTGCTGGCTTTATACTCAGGGCGGTATTGAGCCATGATATTAACATAATTGTCCTTAGATAGGCTCGCTATGAATCTCAGTACTTCTTCACTGCCTGCAAGATTGTTCGGAAGGACAAGATGTCTGATGAGCAATCCACGATAGGCAATCCCGTTATGCATCTTGAGGTCACCCACCTGTCTGTGCATCTCTCTCACAGCTTCCTTACACCTTTCAAAGTAGTCAGGAGCATTTGAGTATTTCTTTGCCGCTTCTCCTGAGCCATACTTCATGTCGGGCATGTAGATGTCAACAATGCCATCAAGCAACTTTATTGTATCAACATTTTCATATCCACCACAGTTCCAGACTACAGGTAACCTCAATCCATTTTCAGCTGCAATTTTTATCGCTTTAACTAACTGCGGTGTGTAGTGAGTGGGTGTAACAAAATTGATATTGTGACAGCCTGTTTTCTGAAGTTCAAGCATTATCTTTGCAGCAACTTCTTCAGAGACTTCTTTACCACTCCCGAGGTGGCTTATGTCGTAGTTCTGACAGTAAACGCACAGTAAATTACAGTATGTTAAGAAGATTGTCCCTGAGCCGTGTCTTCCAACAAGCGGGTCTTCTTCACCAAAATGAGGGAAAAAGCTTGAAATCTTCAGTCTAACTCCTGCTCTACAGATTCCTTTCTCTCCCTCAAGCCTGTTAACTCCACATTTTCTCGGGCAAAGCTCGCATGATTCAAGTATTTTGTAGAGGGATTCCATCCTCTCATCGTATTCTCCACTCTCAATAAGCCTGATATAGCAGGGTTCGAACTTCATCTATAATATCATTAATCTGCTTCTTTTTAAAATATTCCCAAATGCAAACCATAAAATATTGCCTCAAAAAACAATTTTAACCCCTTTAAGGAGAGGAAAATATGGAAATTTCAAAGAATGCTCTAAAGGTTCTCGAAAACAGGTATTTAAAAAAAGATGAAAAGGGAAATGTCATCGAAACTTTTGAAGAGATGGTATCAAGAGTTGCTGCGACCATATCAGAAATTGATGAAATTTATGGGGCTGACGAAGAAGAGGTGAGAAAGACTGAAGAGAAATTTTCTCAGATGATAAGAAGTCTCGAATTTTTGCCAAACTCACCCACACTCATGAATGCCGGAACTGAAATTCCACAGCTCAGTGCCTGCTTTGTTTTGCCTGTAGAGGATTCGATGGAGAGTATCTTTAATGCTGTTAAAAATATGGCAATAATTCAGAAAACTGGCGGAGGTACTGGAATGGATTTTTCCAGAATTAGACCAAAGGGGGATGTTGTGAAGTCCACAGGAGGTATCGCCTCTGGACCCGTCTCCTTTATGAGAGTTTTTGACGTTGCCACCGAGATAACAAAACAGGGTGGGAGGCGGAGGGGAGCTAACATGGGGATTCTCAGATATGATCACCCTGATATTGAGAATTTTATCACTGCCAAATCAGAGAAAGGAATTCTGGAGAACTTTAACCTGAGCGTTGCTGTGGAAGACAGGTTTATGGAGATGGTAAGGAAATCAGAGGATTACTGGCTTATCAATCCGAGAAATGGTGATAAAGTAAGAAAAGTAAATGCAATGGAGATCTTTAACCTCATAGTTGATTCGGCGTGGAAGAATGGAGACCCCGGTTTAATATTCCTCGATGAGATAAATAGAAAACATCCCCTCCCGGAGAGGATAACCACGACCAATCCCTGCGGCGAAGTCCCACTCCTTCCGTATGAGTCGTGTAACCTCGGCTCCATAAACCTTACTAGAATGCTTAAAAAAGGTAGAAATGAGATTGACTATAAAAAGCTGGAAGAAACCGTCAGGAATGCTATACACTTTCTGGATAATGTCATAGATGCAAACGAGTATCCCCTGCCAGAAATAGAGAAAATAACTAAAATGAACAGGAAGATAGGTCTTGGGGTTATGGGATGGGCAGAAACGCTTCTCAGGTTGAAAGTAAAGTATGATTCAAATGAAGCAATCGAGCTTGCTGAAGAACTGATGTCGTTCATCTCAGAAAAAGCCAGACAGAAATCTGCAGAATTGGGGAAAGAGAGAGGTTCTTTTCCAAACTTTGATAAGAGCGTATGGTACGGGAAATATGAGCATATGAGAAATGCCACAGTCACAACAATTGCTCCGACAGGAAGCATATCGATAATTGCAGGATGTTCCTCCGGTATTGAGCCTTTATTTGCTATTGCGTATATTAGATATGCCCTGAATGGCAATAAACTTCTGGAAGTTAATCCTGAATTTGAAGAAGTTGCAAAGGAGGGGAGATTTTACTCGGATGAATTGATGAGAGAGATTTCGAGGAGAGGAACGCTGAAAGATATTAACCTGCCCGAAGATATCAGAGAATTGTTCGTGACAGCAATTGACATCAAACAGGAATGGCATGTGAGAATGCAGGCTGCATTTCAGAAATACACAGACAATGCTGTTTCAAAGACAGTCAATTTACCAGAAAATGCAAAAAGAGAAGATGTTGAGAAGGTCTTCATCCTTGCCTATGAGCTGAAGTGCAAGGGGATCACTGTTTACAGATACGGGAGTAGAGAGAGACAGGTTCTTTACATAAAGGAAGAGGTAAGTGCTGAATCGGAGTATTCTGGTGGCTGTATGTCAAGAGCGTGCATACTCTGAGCCGGTTATCTATCCTGTTATTTCTAATCATCCACTTTTTTGGGGTGCACCTCAGGGAAAAGAAACTATTGCAGAAGTTATCTGAGATGTGAGTTGGTAAGAACCCTAAAACCTTTTATAATTTAAGAATAGAACCATTACCGGGGTGGTAAAATCAGGTTTGTTGTGTTGTCGAGATTGACCGAGGATGGTGCAAAAACTGTCAGGGAGAGACCGCAAAGGATTCTCGAGGTAAACAAAGAGCTTGAAACAATGGGTGTCAGGGTTCTCGAACAGTATGCTGTTCTCGGAGAATATGATTTTGTGAGTATTGTTGAAGCAGAGAGTAACAGCGTGCTTGCAAAAGCGATGCTTGAGCTTGTTTCAAGAGGGACTATTCGCACAATTTCAATGCCTGCAATACCTGTCGAAGATTTCGCCAAACAGTAATCAATTTTGACTAATTTTTTATACTGTCTCGTTTTTTCATTTTCATGGATTTCGAAGTAGAAATCTGGGTCGAAAAATACCGTCCGAGAACTTTAAAAGAGGTTGTTGGGCAGGATGAAGTCATTAGAAGATTGATAAGCTATGCTGAACGCAAAAATGTTCCCCATCTTCTCTTCGCCGGTCCACCTGGGACGGGAAAAACAGCATCAGCAATAGCTCTTGTGAAAGATATTTTTGGAGAAGACTGGCGTAATAATTTCATAGAGATGAATGCCTCAGACGAGAGAGGAATTGATGTTGTGAGGCATAAGATTAAAGAGTTTGCAAGAACTGCCCCGATAAATGCTCCATTTAAAATTATTTTTCTTGATGAGGCAGATGCACTAACTCCTGATGCTCAGGCTGCTTTGAGGAGAACAATGGAAAGATATTCCAAAATTTGCCGGTTTATACTGAGTTGCAATTACGTGAGCAAAATAATTGAGCCCATTCAGAGCAGATGTGCCGTCTTCAAATTCAGGCCAGTCTCTGATGAGGCAATGAAAGAAAGACTCATTCAGATATGCCAAATGGAGAAAGTCAGAATAAGTGAAGATGGTCTCAATGCTTTAATCTATGTTTCAGGTGGTGATTTCAGGAAGGCAATAAACGCATTGCAGGGGGCCGCTTCTCTCGGAGAAGTTAATGCTGATTCAATCTTCCAGATTACCGCAACAGCACAGCCAGAAGAACTGGAAGAATTGCTCGATACAAGTCTAGATGGAGATTTTATTGGAGCAAGAAAGAAGCTTGACAGTTTAATGATAGACTATGGAATGTCAGGCGAAGACGTAATTTTCCAGATGTTCAGGCAGATTATCGCATCTGGCTTTGACGAGAAGCTCAAGGCACATTTAATTGAGAGGCTGGGGGAAATCGACTTCAGGCTTACCGAGGGGGCACATGATAGGCTTCAGCTCAGCTCATACCTTGCTTATCTTTCTCTCCTTGGACAGAAGAAGAAAAAAGTCAGTCAACAGGCTCAAAGTAAACAATCGTAATAAAGTCATCATCTTCTAAACTTCCGTAAATCCTCCTCAGAGCTGTCTTCAGCTCATCAACACTCTCAAAACCATCTTCAATTGCATCCTTTTCTTTCAACTGCCCTACTCTCTTTACGAGCACTTTATTGATTCTAACTTTCGTAAAGGCCTCTCCTTCGCATGTCAGCTCTGCAATCCCGGAGTAGTTTCGTATGCCCTTTCTTACGGTCGTCCTCTTCGTTCCAGCAAGAATTTGAGCAACATACTCAGCATCAAAGTTAATCCTGTCCATACGACCACCCAGAGCTAACTGCCAAACCACTCAATTATTTTTTTCAAGGAGTTCTGCAGCAGTGTGTACTGGTTTTTAACCTCCCTCCACTTCTTTAGCTGAAGCACTTTGCCAACAACTATCTTATCTTCCAGTTCGCCAATTTCAGTTCTGTTTACTCTGGAATAATAGTATTTTACAACAGGCCTGAAGATATCCGAGACATATTCATACAGACTCAAACCATCGAAGTACTTTTCAAGTCTGCGAAAATCAGATTCGCTCAGCTTTGGCTTTGGCACTGAAGCACTTTTTGTGATTGTTCTCAGCAACTTTACAGCAATCTCTGTCTCAACATCTTTAAGCTCGTCCGCCAGATACTCAATCAATCTCTTTGTAAATTCGGAGTTAATACGATTGACAGTTACACCAGTTTTTTTGCTAAGTGGTTTTATGACTATAAGAGTGTGCTCTCCCGATACTTCACTTCTGCTGGGAGTAATGTGCACTGGCAGGAAACCGTTTTTAGTCCAGAAATTCAGCAAATCATATGAAACTCCAAAACCTGAGCCTATCCAGTCCATTTTCTCTCTCTTTGCCCATCTCTCGATCTCTCCGAGTGCAAAACTGCCTATTCCTCTACCTGTAATCGATGGATGAGTGGCAATTCTTACGATTCTCAAACCCTTTAGCCTTGGAAACTCCTCTTCGTAATAGTGTTTTACGATAAGATCCGGGATAATCTGTCCCTTGGGCCTGTGACCATCAATTAATTTTTGAATAAAGTTCTCATCCATATCCCCTTCAACTGCAACCTGCAAGGAACAGACAGTCTTTCCATTCAGAACCACTCTGAAAGGAAGATGGTTGGGAAAATCAGAGAGTACAAGAAGGTCTGAGGGTCTATTGCGGTAGTGCGCAAGCACATAAATTCCAAAATATTCTCTTAACAGCTTTTCATCCGACATCAGTCTGTCTTTGTCAATCAATTCGAATTCCATTCTTTTTTCATGCATCTTTCTAATATCTTCTTCACCAATCTCTACTGGCTGCGCATCAAGTAAAAGAACGTCATAGAGCCATCTCTCAATCGGGTCGTGTTTACCATATCTTATCGGCTCGTCAAGATGGATTCTTTCGACTTCAATATCCTCACTCTCAAGCTTTCGCAAAAACCTGTAAATTCCTCTGCCCGTTCCCTCATATCCGTGTATTGTGGAAGAGAAAACGGTATATCTGATATCCTCCGTAATCCTGTGAAGTATATTTACGTCTATACCCGCAGCTTCATCAACTATGATTACATCCGCATACTCTTTCTCCATCAATGCTCTTCCCGGAATCGTGTATTCAATTCTTGCGAACTTGCTGTTCAGAACCGTGATAAGACCACGTGTTTCTCTCGTTTTAAATTCACTCATTCCCTGTCTGACCATGGCTTTTTTCAGGAACTTGAAGTATGTCTGTATGGATTCAGGACTCGGTGCAACAAGCATGATTCTCACAGGTCGTTTCAGAACCCTGTGCATTCTCGATATGAGGTATGGGGTCACAATACCAAGAACAGCGGTTTTGCCCCTTCCTCTGTCTGCGGTGATTATTACAGACTTTTTTTCCTTTTCTCTGGTAAAATAACCCTCAAATAACTCAAGAACTCTTATCTGATCCTGCGTTGCACACAGCTTGTAGAGCTTCTTTTTTATTTCCTCCCCTTCTGGAATGTTTAATTCTTCTCTCGACTCAGGAATTTCCTTAAACGTGTATCTTTTGATAAGTCTATCCTCCCCGACATCATATATTATGACCCCATCTGATTCCAGTGTCTGTGAAATAAATCTGCGGTTGAATCTTGGGGTTAAATTCCTGTGCTCGGATAGCTCCATCTCCCATTTACCAATCAGGTTGTTCCACCTCATCAGCTCCGGCGAGATTATCAGAACCAATCCACCTCCGGAAACTGTTTCGATAATAATTCCGAGGTCATTTGGATTGAAACCCTCCGTCAAATCAAGAACGAGTGAAGAATACGTTTGACCGAGGATTTTTGAGCAATCCTTATAATGAATGAATTTTCCGTCAAGAAATCTCGAGGAAGCTTCAAGGAAACCTGACCTCCCCACTGTAAGTATGTTATCGAATGACAGCCTGTCAAAAATAGCTTTTGAAATTTTGAACACCTCATCAGTTAATCCAGAAGAACATAATACAGTGATGAATCTGTGTCTGTTCTTTTTAGCAATTTTTGAAGCAAAAGTAATTTCATCGAGCAGTTGATTCATTCTGCTTCAAAGTATAGCTAAGGATAAAATAATTTTTGATTCCACATTCTTTAAACTGAATCTGCAGATGGTTCCGGTTCACTGATTATTTTTTAAAGCAGCATCTTTTGCTTTTTCTCCGTTCATACTGGAATTGATACTCTCAAGGACGCAGTTCTCAACATATCTGTTGATTTCGTTACCGGTCTCATCACAAAAATCTTTTAAGAGATTATATAGTTCTTCAGAAATTTTAACGTAAACTCCAACCTTATCGACGTTTCTGAGTTTCTTATGATTAGCATTTTCATGTGTCCTGACCCTCATCAATGTATCATCTGTAGGATTAATTACTTAGGATTATCTTAATTTATATGATGATGTGAGACAGACCGGGAACAATAACCGTTTTTTACTCACTCAATCAAAATTAAAACAGAATGAGCCTTTTAAAATAGACAAAAGGGCAAAATATTATTAAATTTGTGTGAAAAATTAATAATATGGCTGGTTTTAGGAGGGATGGTGGGGAAATACAGTATCCCAGTAAATCAATAATAAAAAATAAAGGGGAGTTATCCACCACCAGATTGAGAAAAATAGCTCTTGAGATTATTGAATCCGGGATAGAGAGGGTTCTGCCCTCAAATATTATTCAGGAATCTGTGAAATATGACTCAAAGAGAAGAATCCTGTTCGTTATGGGGGATAAATTCGAGATTGGTGGGAGAATATTTATCATCGGAGGTGGAAAAGCATCTGGACTGATGGCAGAAACTTTTGAGAAGATCGTAAACTCAGATATCGCCGCTGGATACATAAACTGTGTGGATACAGAATACAGTACTGAAAAAATAAAGATACTGAAAGCATCTCATCCAGTTCCGAATCAAAATGGTGTAGAAGGTGTGAAAAAAATGCTTGCTCTCAAGAACGAATACCGCATAGATGCTAACGATGTTATAATCTGTCTGATTTCCGGTGGTGGTTCAGCCTTAATGCCATATCCTGCTGAAGGTGTAAGTTTAGAGGATAAACAAGAAACTACAAAGCTGTTACTGAATTGCGGGGCTGAAATTGAGGAAATAAATACAGTCAGAAAACATCTGTCGAGAGTTAAAGGAGGGCAGCTGGGCAGACATTTTTCGCCCTCAAGAGTAATCTCACTTATCATTTCAGATGTGATTGGCAATAAGCTTGACGTAATAGCCTCCGGTTTGACAACCCCTGACCTGTCAACTTTTTCGAATGCCCTTGCCATTCTGAAAAAATACGGTTTAATTGACAGTGTCCCTGAGAATGTTATTGAACATCTACGAAAAGGTGATTCAGGTTACATTCCTGAAACTCCAAAATCACTGGATAACTGCAAAAATTATATTATTGGTGACCTCAAGATGGCGCTTGACGCAATGAAGGAAAAATCAGTCCAGTATGGTTTAAATCCCGTAATTGTTACTTCTGAACAGAAAGGTGAGACTACTGAGGTTGCAAGAATGAGGGCTAAAGAGATTAAGGAAGGGAAATACAGTAAATTCGATGTAATTCTTCTTGGCGGGGAAACAACACCTGTACTGCCCGAAAATCATGGTGAAGGGGGCAGGAATCAGCATTATGTTGCTGTGTCCATGATAGAATTTGAGAAGTATGCAGATAGGTGGGTTATTGCAAGCGCTGGAACAGATGGTTCTGATTTTACACATGAATATGCCGGGGCTATAGCAGATAGAAGTTCTGTCTCAGTTCTGGAAGAAAAAGGTCTGAATGCTATAGAATACATCGAAAGATACGATAGTAACACTCTACTAAGAAAAATAGGTAGAAGTCTCATAGTAACAGGTAATACCGGAACTAATGTTGGAGACGTTATTGTATATATTTTTCAGCAAAAATGAACAGATGCGTATGAGATACGATTGGTTAATTTAATATCGTCAATGATTATTATACTGCAAAATTTAAATACTTAAATTTTAAAGAAAATATATGGATAGTGAAGTCGAGGATGAAGATACAATCTATGTTGTACCACATACACACTACGACGCCACATGGGTTTTCACCAAAGAAGACTACTTCTACATATACATCGACCTCATAATTAGAAAAGTCATACAGCTGCTTGACAATAACGAGTTTAAATTTTTGATTGAACAGACGTTTCTTCTCGAAGAGATTGAGAGAAGGTATCCTGAGATTTTCTCGAAAATAAGAGAGAATATAAAAAATAAGAGGATTGAGATTGCCAATGGCGAGCGTTTGATGGCAGACACAATGCTGACTCAGGAAGAAACAATCGTCAGGGAAATTCTATTCGGTAAAAGATATCTGAAGGAAAAATTTGGCGTTGATGTTCCGGTAATGTGGCAGGCTGATAGCTTTGGATTGAATGCTCAGCTTCCCCAGATATACAAAAAGTCAGGATACAGATGGGTGGCTTTCAGGCGTGGCTGCCCTGAGAATAAGCCTTCAGAGTTTCTCTGGGAGGGTCTGGATGGGACGAGGATTTTAACGCACTGGATGCCCCTCGGTTACAGAGCAGGTCTGGATCTGACGAAGCTCGAAGAGAATTACAGGAAGCTCAGGAAACTTGCATTAACAAATCATATTCTGATGCCCTCTGGAAGCGGTTCAATGGCTCCACTGCCTGAAATAATAAATCTTGTGAATCAATGGAACACCATCAACAGAAGCAGGATGAAGATAGCCACACCCTCAGAATTCTTTGAAGCACTGGAGAAAAAAACAGCAGATTTACCTGTTCGAAGTGGGGAGATGTATTCCAGCAAATACTCATACATATTTCCGGATTGCTGCTCGAGTAGAATATGGATTAAGAAGAATCTTCGAAAATATGAGAACTGGCTTCTGAGCTTTGAAAGGTTTTTAACAGCCCTGAAAATTCTGAATCCGGCATACCATACATCTCAGTATATCTCTGAATTGAAAGATATGTGGGACAAGGTTCTTTTCCTCGGATTTCACGATGTCGTGCCGGGAACGGGAATGGACAGCGCATACGATGATGTTAAAGAATACATTGGATTTCTGAGGACAAAACTTTCCTACCTGCATCCAAAAATTTTGACAACGCTTGTGGACGAAGACTCGAATGAAGATGATTACGGTGATATCGCTGTATTCAATCCGCTTTCCTGGGATGTTTCAAACTGGGTTGAAGTAGATTTAAACTTTAATGAAGGAGCTATTGGGAAAATTGGTGGGCTCATATGTGGTGAAGAAGAGATTGACGTTGAGGTAATCAGGTTCACGAGGTATGAGGACGAATCCCTCAGATATGCGAGAATTGGTTTCATTGCGAACGTTCCTGCGATGGGATATAAAATATATAAAATAACGAGGGGGAGGCGGAGAATAAGGGGCGAGAATTTCATCAAGGTAAAGGGAAATAAAATAATCACCAGCAAATTGATGCTGAGTTTCGAACCTGAAAGTGGTCTGGTTGACATCTTTCTGGACGACAAAAAAATATGCAGGGCAAATGAGCTCGTGATGGAGGAAGAGAGTGGCGACCTTTATTATCACAAAGAGAGTATAGGGATACCAATCAAAACAGAAGGTGGAGAAGGTTTCGAATTCGGTTCATTCAGAATGAAGAATTTCAGAATTGAGAAATCACCGCTGAGACGTGTTATAAAAATTGACACGGATTACTACTGCCTGAGATGGCCATACAGACTTACAAAAGTTCTCAAAGCAAAAGTATGGAGGCACAATTATCTCAGAGTCTCAAAGAAAATTATTGTTTACAGAGACCTGCCGAGAATCGATTTCGTAACAACGGTGAGAAACAATCATCCGAGGTTGAGACTCAGGGTAAGATTCTCCACAGATATTAAAGTCCCGCAATACTACTGCGACAGCCAGTTTGGAGCTGTGGGTAGACCGACCAATTACTACTACTTCAATCCAGAAGGATGGATGGATAAACCTGCCGGAGTTTTTCCCTCTCTCAGATGGATTGATTACAGTGATGGTAGCCGTGGCCTCACGATTATCAATACAGGGAATCCGGAGAACGAGGTAAGGGATGGTAACGTTTACATAACTCTTCTGCGGGGTGTAGGTGTTCTCTCATCAGACGGTAAAGCCGGACCCATTATTCCTGTTCCGGATGCGAGAGAGACAAAGACATATACTTTCAGATATTCGTTGTATCCACATAAAGGCGACTGGAAAGCTGCCAAATCTTATAAAACCGGATATGAGTTTAACTATAATCTTGTAGCGTTGCAATTACCTGCCAACAGAAAATTCCGTAGAAAGAGATCATTTGTGAGAATTGAACCTGACAATGTCATTATGACTGCATTAAAACCTTCAGAAAGCAGTGATGGGTTTATTCTAAGGTTTTACGAGGCATCAGGAGTTGAAACAGAAGCCACAATCTCGCTTTTTAAAGAACCTTCAAGTGTGTTGAAAACAAATTTGATGGAGGAGGAAGAGGAAAGATTGGACACAGATGGCAATGTCATCAAGGTTACGCTTAAGCCTTTTGAGATAGTAACTCTGAAGATGATATTCTGATAGAAGTCAGTCCTGGTCCTCAATTTCAGGTATTTCAACTTCTGCCAGCTCTTTAACTTCTTCCACCTTCTTCTCTTCTTTCCCAAACCAGAGTGTACGTTGCGGGAATGGGATTTCTATTCCATTTTCTTCCAGAGTTTTCTTAATCTTCCAGAGCAATTCCATCTTTACCGGGTACCAGTGAGTCGAGGGTGCCCATATTCTTACAATGATATTGACTGAATTGTCACCAAGATTGTCCACAAATATCTGAGCTTCTGGATTTACAAGTGTCAGAGGATGTTCATCGATTATTTCTTTAATAATTCTAATTGCCTTCTCAGCGTCATCGCTGTACCTGATTCCCACAACGTATTCGAACCTTCTTGCAACGTTAGCCAGGTAGTTCAATATACTGGAGGTAAACACCGACTCATTAGGCATTCTGACATAAACTCCATCGAAAGTCCGGACTATTGTTGACATCACATGAATATCTTCGACTACCCCGGTAATATCTCCAACTTTTACAGCATCTCCAATCTTGATTGGCCTTTCAGTCATCAGGAATAAACCCGAAATCAGGTTGGAGACCACGCTCTGACTTGCAAAACCAATGACAATACCAGCAATACCTCCGGCAACGAGCAAACCCGAGAGATTCATCCCGAGGATGGGGAGAACTGATATGATTGCTATTCCAATAATTACTGCATATGCTATTCTGACAATAATCTCGAGCTCATCCTTTCTGACCTTATCACTTAGAGTCTTTCTGAGATTCAGGGTCACAATTTTTGCTATAATGACGGCAACAACAATCGTCAGAACTACAATCAGCAAATCAATCAACGTAACATCACCATAGACTATTATGTCAGGAATCATAATCCCCACTCCATCTCAAGTTTTTTACCGACTATCGGGATTTTTCTTGCAGTATAAATCTCAATTGACTTCTTCATCCCTGCTTTCAGTGGTGCGTCAATAAAATCTGTTTCTGCCACTGTTTTACTGCTCACATCCATCAATGCCTTCATTGAGACAAAGTCTTCGCTGTAGTAAATTTTCATCTCGACTCCGTTGAAAACTGCTCTGGTTATAGTAACCCATTCATTCACTTTATTTTTGATTGTGAGTTCCATTACACCTTCTTTCAACGGATCAATTCCCGGAATGCTTGAGAAAATATTGCTCTTCCAGTATTTGCATATAATCCCATTCCTCGGGTCACCATAGAGAGTATATTTAGGTTTAACAGGGGCGAAAATGTCAAGAACTTCAATGTCGGCAGGAGAGGAGACGATAACTCCAATCTCCACAGGAAATTTCAGATAAATATGTCTGGTTGATTTTGGTTCAACAACTACACTTCTGCTGAATTCGATTTGAAGAAATGAGGTAACCTCTACAGGTTTGTTGACGGGTTCAACAGGATTGACAATTAATTTTGCATCTTCAGCAAGCAATATTTTCTCGACCTCATCATCCCCGAACTTTCTCCTGTAAATCAAATTACCATTTTCCTTCTCCACTGAAATCAAAATTTCGTTCAATTCTATTTTGACTGGAAAATCATAAGAGCCATACACAAAACCAATTGTAATGTTAAAATATAAAAATGTTAAGATTTCCAGATACTCTGAACAGAGTAGTTATTGTCTGAAATAATCGATTTGTTAGCTGCATAATTTTCTCTGAGTTTCTGAAGATATTATCAAAATCATTCATTACCATAAATACCAGAAGGCTTAAATACCATTAGGATATAGTGATTACAATAATGAGGAGTAGAAAATTCATCATGAGAGGAGGTGTAGTATGATAAGGAAAGGAATTACGAGGAATGAAAAAGCAGTATCGCCAGTGATTGGTGTTATACTGATGGTGGCAATTACAGTGATTCTTGCAGCAGTAATAGCGAGCTTTGTTTTTGGACTGGGTGCGAAAGCACCGAAGAGTGCACCACAGGCACAGCTGGCGTTGAGTGACTCGACTGATAGCTTAACAATGTCTACTGCTGAGAATATTCTAACGGTATCTCACCAAGGTGGTGACGCTCTTACATGCAGTAACATGAAGATTCTTGTGTTCTACAGGAATGACACAGCCGTTGACACACTTACATACGATTCTTCTGCTACAAGCTTTGATGGTGACTGGTTGAATTCAAGTTCAACATTCAGTGATGGAAGATTTGATCCGGGCGACGTAATTATAATCACAGATGGACAGGCACCGAACGGCTTTAATATTACTTCAGGAGATATTCTGAAAGTTAAAGTCCTCGATACAATAAGCAACCAGCCGATACTGGATGGACAAGTACAAGTCTGGTAACACTATATTTTTCTTTTTTTGATTTTTTGATTTTTTGATTTATATCATAGCAGTTATACAGTCATGAAACGAGACTGACCAGTTTCTCAAGCTGCTCGTTATTACCCATCACATACAGTACATCGCCCTTGTTCAACATTGTATCCGGGTCAGGAATTACTATTTCACTGTTTCTTTCAATGGCAACAACTGTACATCCAGATCTTCTCCTTATATCCATGTCCTTCAGAGATTTACCCATTATTTTATCAGATTTGAGATTAATTTTTTGCAGCATTAACGCCCCACCCTTCCTTGAAATAATCTCTATCAATTCTACTGTCGCAGGACTCCTCAAAGTCATAAACACCTTCTTTGCTGCATCAGAATAGGGTGATAGGAGCAAATCAACTCCTGCTCTGCGTATCTTTTTGCTACCTGCGGGCGTCCTCAAAATTGCGATGGTATATATCTCTGGATTCAGGTCTTTTGCAACCATGACAGCAAATGCATTGGCAGAATCTGAGGGCATGCATGTAATCAGCGCTTTTGCAGTCCTCACATTCGCCATCTCAAGAACCTCCTCCTCGGTAGCATCCCCCTGTATTGCAAGTAAGCCCTTCTCCCTCGCGAGATTAACTTTTTCAATATTCGTATCAATAACAACAACTCTTTCTGGTGGCAATTCTTCCACTATCTCTCTTCCCATAATTCCAAGACCACAAACAATATAGTGATCCTTAATATTTTCCAGCACTTTCTTCCACCTCTCCTGACCTCTTTCAATTAAAACGGGAATTAACAAATTTATGGAGTAGAAAAATACACCGACACCGACAAACATCAGAATCATTGACAGAATCCTGCCATAAACACTCATCTCAGCTATCTCACTGTAACCGGTGGTAGTAATCGTTATCACAGTCATATATAGAGAATCGAACAGTGACCAACCTTCAATGAGGTGATATGACAATGTTCCAACTACTATTATTAGCAGGAGCAATACAACGATTTTTATAATCTTTTTCTCCAACCCGGTTTTTGCCATTTTATAACTTTTTATGTTTAATAGTTATAAATTTAACTGCCCTTATTTTTGAAAAATCAGGTTGGTTTTGGAATCTTCTTCTCTCTTGTTAATCTAATCTCAATTTCTTTAACCTCTTTGAAACATTTATCTGCTTCTTCATGCTTCCCCAGTTCATTATAAATCTTTCCGAGTTCGTCAAGAGTTCTTGCATACATTGCAATAAAGCCCTCGTTTATTTCTTTAAGTTCTCTGAAGATCTCAAGTGCCTCAACTATACATTTTTCAGCATCCTCAAATCTGGATTGTCTTTTTAAAACAATACTGAAGTTATTGAGTGCAGCGGCAAGGTTTGCCTTATGAAAAAGACTGCTTTCTGAAAGCCTCCTGAAAATAGATATGGATTCTTCATAGTACTTTAACGAAAGTTCATAATTTCTCTTATCTCCAAATAAAGCTCCGGCATTACTCAAAGTTTCTGCCAGTTCAGGAAGACGGCCTTCATCCTCATCTGCCAGTTTTCTTCGAATTTCAAGCGCCTTAACGAGGTATTCTTCCGCCTCATCAATCTTTCTGGACTCAATGTAAACAGCCCCGATGTTATTCAGAACAGCGGCAAGCTCCACATCATACCCGTTTCCAAGCTTTCTGATGATTTCCTCGGCATCCTGAAAGCATTTTATTGCCCTGTCATTCATTGCCATTTGATTTAAAGCATTTCCAGCATTTATGAGAAAAGTGAACTGTAACTCTGGGAATTTCAATCTTTTCGCAAAATTCGTTGCATTGAGTGATGAGACCACGCATTCTGTAACACTCTGCGGGTCTTTCAGCCCTGAAGATATGTATGAGAAATATGAATAATAAACAAGCGATAAAATATCTCTCCATTGTTCTTCAAGGTCATTAATTGCTGCCGGATTATTAAAAATATCCTCAATAACTGCTTTTACTTCTTTCGGAGATTCCCTTTTCAGCAGAGATAATGCCTCCAGTGGTGTTCCATTTTTTATTAATTTCCTGACTTCTTCATAAAGTTCTCTCATAACATCTCCGCTCCATGACATTATTTAAAGCTAACCAATTTGCATCCCGTACAGGAAACTGAATTAAAAAGAACCGAATAAACACATACCCGAGCGGTTAAATAACCCTCAGGTCAATCACATATCTGTGAACATACGGTGCAAAATGACCACATCTCCTGATATTGACCACTTTAATATCAATTCCATTCTTTTTAAATAATCTGATAGTTCTTTTCTTTAAAGCCCCGGATTCTTCCTCTTCCTCGCCGGCAAAGGTATAGTAATGTATGTAGCCGCCTCTCTTAATCTTACCCGGCAATAGCTCAACAAAACTTTCAGCAGTATTGGGTGCGGGCATCAGGATTCTATCAAATTCCTTTTCTATCTCAGGCAGGACATCTCTGACATCTCCCTCAACCACGCTCACTTTGTCCTCCACTTTATTCAATCTGATATTTTTTTTAAAGTATTCCACAGCAATTGGATTTAATTCAATACCGATAACTTCATAGGGCTTTGACAGCCTCGCAATGACTATTGGATAGGGTCCCACTCCAGAAAACATCACGAGGACTTCCTCACCCTCAGTTACAAGTCTTGCTAACCTCTCTCTTTCTCCCGCCAGTTTTACCGAGTAATAGACTTTTGTCGGGTCAACAATAAACCTGCAACCATGCTCCTTAACAATGGTTTCAGTTTCATTGCCGTAGATAATTTCGTAATTGGCAATTCTGAAATCTCCGCTTACTTCCCCTTTCTTCTTCAAAATTGTTTTAACATGCTTATGTTTTCTCAAAATTGCTTCGATTATATCGCCCTTAGCATGTAGTATCTCATCGGGAATATCTACAATAACGATATCTCCAATAATTTCAAAACTTCTCCTCAATTTTGTTAGTTCTTCTGCGGTGAGCTTTTCTTCAAGCAATTTTTTCAAACTCACAGAAGTCAGAATTTCAATCTGTTTTTTAATTTAATGCATTGCGTTAACTTTTTTTTTTGGAATGAATATGAAAGATATGGACCTGAGCGTTTACTTTATAACGAGTAATGAATTTGGATACTCCCACGAGGAAATAGCATTGATGGCACTCAAAGCGGGAATAAAGACAATACAGTTTAGAGAGAAAAGAATGAGTGCGAGAGAGATGCTGAGGACGGCAAAAAATTTACGTGAGCTCTGCGATAATTTTGATGCAACATTCATTGTGAACGACAGGGTTGATATTGCCCTGTTGAGCGATGCGGATGGAGTTCATGCAGGACAGGATGACCTGCCAGCGGAGGAAATTCGAAGAATTTTTGATGGAATTATCGGCACCTCTGTGAGCAGTGTTGAAGAGGCAGTTAAAGCAGAAGAACATGCAGACTACCTTGGCGCCGGGCCTGTTTTCTTCACAAAAACAAAGAAGGATGCGGGAAATGCAATTGGCATCGAGGGTTTGAAGAGAATAGTCGATGCTGTCTCAATTCCTGTCGTCGGCATAGGCTCAATAAATTCGAGGAACGTTATGGAAGTGATAATGTCTGGTGTGTCTGGAGTAGCAATAATCTCCGGAATAGCTTCAGCTGAAAATCCTGAATTTGAAGGCAGGAAGATTCTTGAGATGGTGAGACTTTCAAGAGAATTATGACAAACAACAAAGTAAATAAACCCCACCTCATTGACAAAAAGAAATATTCAACGGGAGGTATCTGAGATGGGTGTTAAGATTGTTGACCTGACACTTCGAGATGGACATCAGTCGCTTCTTGCAACAAGGATGAGGACAAGGGACATTCTTCCGATACTCGAGGCTTTTGATGAGGCAGGTATTTACTGTTTTGAGGTCTGGGGGGGCGCAACGTTCGACTCCGCACATCGATTTCTGAACGAGAATCCATGGGAGAGACTTAAAGAGGTGCGAAAAAGAGTAAAAAACACCCAGCTCTCCATGCTCCTGAGGGGGCAAAATCTTGTCGGTTACAAACATTATCCTGATGACGTTGTTGAGAAATTTGTCCAGAAAACGGTAGAGAATGGTCTGGATATATTCAGGATCTTCGATGCACTTAATGACGTCAGGAATCTTGTTACAGCTATAAAGACTGCAAAGAAACTTGATGCACATGTTCAGGGAACAATCTGCTATACTATTTCTCCTGTCCACACAACAGAGAAATTTGTTGATATGGCTCGTGAACTTGCCGAACTGGAAGTTGACTCAATCTGTGTAAAGGATATGGCAGGTTTGTTATCACCTAAAGCAACATATGAGCTTGTAAAAGCCCTTAAAAAAGAGGTAAATCTACCGATAAACGTTCACTCCCATTATACCAGTGGTATGGCATCAATGGCACTTTTAAAAGGAGTAGAGGCGGGTGCAGAGATGATTGATACGTGCATGTCTCCCTTAAGTATGGGAACTTCACACCCAACCACTGAAAGTATGGTTTACGCTCTCAATGAACTTGGTTATGACACTGGAGTAAATCTTGAGGTTTTAATTGAGATAAGAGGGTATTTCTTAGAATTGAGAGAAAAATATCAGGGATACCTTGACCCCATTTCAACCATACCTGATACAAACGTCCTTGTATACCAGATTCCCGGAGGAATGTTCTCCAATATGATTTCTCAGCTAAAAGAGCAGAATGCAATTGACAAGCTAAATGATGTGTTGAGAGAAGTGCCAAAGGTGAGAGAAGAACTCGGATATGTTCCACTCGTTACACCAACAAGCCAGATAGTTGGTGTTCAGGCAGTGATAAACGTATTGATGGGAGAAAGATACAAGGTTGTAACAAAAGAGACGAAAGACCTTGTCAAGGGAATGTATGGCAGGACGCCTGCCCCAATTAAAGATGAGATAATCAAAAAAATACTTGGAGATGAGAAACCAGTTGATGTTCGACCAGCTGATACGCTTGAACCTGAATTCGAGAAGAGAAAAAGAGAACTTGAGATTGAGAATCTGTCCTCTGATGACGAAAGTGTATTGATATATACTCTTTTCCCTCAAACAGGAATTAAATTCCTGAAAGGTGAACTTGAAGAGGAGCCTTTTCCGGGTAAAGCTGTTGAGGGTGAATTTGAAGTTGAAATTGAAGGAACAAAGTATTCAGTGGAAGTAAAACCCGCTTAGAGAAAAATTTATTTAAAGTTATGTTATTTTATGTATAATATCAGCGGGGTGTTAAAATGGACAAACTGACAGGTATGATTTTGGCATTCGTAGCTATAGTTATAGTAATTGCTGGAGCGATAGTATATTACTTTGGAATAGCTTCTTTATTCAGGCTTGTCTTAGGTCTTGGCTATATGGGACTTGCAATACTGTTTCTCATCTTCACAGCTGTTCTGATTTATGCCGGTTCGAAGTATGCTATTCTTTCTGCAGTCGGGCTTCTTTCATCTGGCTATGCCGCATATCAGTGTTATATCTGGACTTCCCCATTGCATGTCGGTTACATAACTGCTGCATACATTATCTTTACTGCTGGAGGTATATGGTGGTTAAGCGAACCGGATATGGGGCTTATTGAGAGGATGAGAAGTCCTGAATCTCTCAGGAAATCTGGAAATTACAGAAGTGCAGCAAGAAAATATGAGAAGAAGGGGGACTACATAAATGCAGCAGAAGCTTATGTTCAAGCAGGAATGCCGGAATCTGCTGCGTGGAATTACGAAAAAGCAGAAAAATTCGATAAGGCTGCAGAACTTTACCAGAAAATAGCTGAGGGGAAGAAGGAATCTTATTACTGGAAGGAGGCAAGTGAGTTCTGGAAGAAAGCTGGGAAGAAGGATAAAGCAGCTGAATGCCTCGAGAATTATGCAGAAGAAGAGGCATGGTACTGGGAGGATACGGCAAAGTTGTGGGAAGAAGTGGGAAACAGAGAAAGAGCAGAGAAATCATGGAGAAAAGCCCTTGATTACTATCTCAAGGAGGCTGAAGAAGAAGGGGTTTTCTGGGAAGACGTTGCAAACATTCATGAGAAGCTTGATGAGAAAGAAGAGGCAAGAGAGGCAATGGTGAGGTATGCAGGTTATTGCGAGAAAGAAGCCGAGAGCGACCCATCGTGGTGGAAACACGTGGCAGAGGCATACGAGAAACTTGGTATGAAAGATAAAGTTGAAGAGGCTCAGAGGAGGTATAAAGAGTATAAAGAGAGCAGGTAGCTCTCAGCCAATCAGACTTCCGGGCATAAAGCACAGTCGAACTCAGAAGGTGGATTGAGTTCTCTCAACCTGTGGCAGTCAATACATTCCTGAACTGTGTATGTTCTGTTATTGCACGTCATCACTGGGATTGTGACTCCCGAACTTTCAAGAAAATAACCGAGTTCACAGACTTTTTTCCATCCAACCATAGCTTCCTGCACGCTGGCATTTACTGCTATAACTGCGGGAATTCCGCTGATACCATGCTCTTTCATTAACTTCACACTTATCTGTGAGCAATTTGTTAAATCCTTTACATTACAGTAATCGAAACTGATGCCCTCAGAACTCAGAGATTCAATATATGGTTTGACTATCTCGCAAAAATGGCATTCAGGACTGTAATAAAAATAAACAGTCATGTTTTCATTCGCTGTTAGATTCTCATCTAACTGCCCCACATCTGCATTTTCCGAGCAGGCGGAGAGAATAACTGAGATGCATATCAGAAACGTTGAAATCATCATTCTGGAGAGCATGTAGTTCAGAGAAACCACCATTAAAATATACCTTTCGGACGACCTGCAGACAGGTCGAACATCAGACCGAGGTATCTCGCTTCGCTTAATAGCTCACTAATATACATTCTTAAAATAAAAATTAACAGAATTTAATTCTCATCTTATTCATATGAATCGCACCAGCTGCAGTAAGTGGACCAACAAACTGAGGTACTTGTTTTTTCACTGGGTCACAGTATGGTACCATCCCATAATATACTCCGGCAATTTCAAGCCTCTGGAGGCAAGTTTATCAACAAGACTTAAAGGAACCGGACTTAAAACGAAAGCAGCCCGCATGTAGAATTCTGAGGGAGAAGATGGAATGACAAAACTCTCCGTATTGTCTGAAAGAGTTGACTTTCTGCCTGTGATTGAGTACGTGTCTGCTCCGAACATTTTGGACTCTTCCATCCACTTTATGAGGGTCTCATTCTCACCGCTCCATGATATCAGCAGGACTGTGTCTCCTGCCCTTGGTCTCGGTGCAAGAGGTCCTGTAAGGTATGCCTCATCTCCAATTGCCCTTTTAACATGCTGTAATCTTATCACACTCATCAGAGAAACTATTCTTGCTATTCCAGTGCCGCCTACAATCACATGACCTCTTTTCTCCATATTCTGTACTATTTTAATATAAATGTCTGAGTCAACAAATTCATCAACAAATTGTGCAATTACTTTCATTTCTTCCTTTATCTTACTGAAAATGTCTTCATTCTTTCCGGAACTGATAGCCTCTTTTAATTTCTGAATAAGAATCAAACTGCCCAGTTCATAAATGTCATTCATTATCCCATGTTTCATGTATTCGACGGTGGTCTCCGGAGCCCTTTCTCTTCCCGCAAGAACAATAACACTCCCATATTCTTTGCTTATTCTTCCTATGGTTGATTTTGGATTTGATACTATTGAATCTATTGTAAAACTTTCACTTCCCGTTTCATCAATGTATTTCCTAATTTCTTCAACGACCCTTTTTGGATTTGTGGTTTCTCCACTTCCAGAGTTGACGAGCAGTGATATTCTCTCATATTTTTTCTCGAGAATTGCTGCGGCTTCACCCATATTTTCTCCCGGGAAATCGATTGATTCTGTCATTTTAACATCTTTATTCATGTTTCGCAGGCCAATATAGAGGGCACATTGTGACCTGCCTTCTCCCACTGGAACAATACAATCTGCATTTGCAATATTTTTAAAAAAAATGTTTACTTCTTTTTTGTTTACTCCAAGAACATTTTTATATACTGTGTTGATATATGGAATGTTTTTACACACTTTCATCCTTTCGCCACACCAAGCGGCCTCAATCTGGCAACAAGACTTGAAATTCCCGCGTTATGTACAACATCCACGACATCATCACTGAGTTTGTAAGCTTCTGGGGCCTCTTCTGCCAGCAATGCATTCTGCGTCGCCCTTACATAAATTCCCTTTTGTCCGAGTGTTGAGGCAATCTTACCCCCCCTTAACTTTCTTTTTGCAGCTGCCCTGCTCATTACCCTGCCACTACCATGACAGGTAGAGCCAAAAGTCTCATTCATTGCCTTCTCAGTACCTTTAAGAACATAACTTGGTGTACCCATGCTCCCGGGAATGAGAACTGGTTGACCTATATCTCTGTATTCTGCAGGCAAATCCCTGCCAGCAAACGCTCTTGTTGCCCCTTTTCTGTGAACACATACTTTCATTTTTCCATCAACTCTATGTTCTTCAAATTTTGCAATATTATGAGCAACATCATATATAAGTCTCATGTTCAGGTCATCATCACTCATATTGAAAGTCTTTCTGAAGGTTTCTCTAACCCAGTGAGTGATGATCTGCCTGTTCGCCCATGCATAGTTAGCGCTTGCAGCCATTCCTGCAAAGTAATCCTGACCCTCTTTGCTCTTGATTGGAGCGCATGCAAGCTGTCTGTCGGGTAACCTGATGCCATACTTCCTGACTGCCCTATCGAGAACTTCAAGGAAATCGCTGCAAACCTGATGTCCAAGGCCTCTGCTACCACAGTGAATCATCACAGTAACCATTCCTTCCTCGAGTCCCATTATTCTGGCAGCTTCTTCATCAAAGATTTTATCAACATACTGCACCTCCAGAAAATGGTTTCCGCTGCCGAGAGTTCCGAGCTGAGGTTTTCCTCTGCTTCTTGCCTTCTTACTCACCACTTCAGGTCTGCCGCCTTCAAGAGCCCCATTCTCTTCACAGTGCTCGAGGTCTTTCTCATTTCCAAAGCCGTTCTCAACTGCCCAGTTTGCTCCGCTAACAAAGATCTCATCAAGCTCTTTATCTGTTGCTCTCAACCTCCCCTCGCTTCCAACACCCGATGGGACGCCTACAAAAAGCCCATTTATCAGCTCCTTTATTCTATTTCTCACATCATCAACCTTTAAATTTGATTTTAAGAGTCTGACGCCGCAATTAATGTCAAAGCCTACACCTCCGGGCGATACAATCCCTTCCTCCATGTCAAACGCTGCAACTCCACCGATGGGGAAACCATAGCCCACGTGAACATCTGGCATTACCAGTGATGCTTTCTGAATTCCCGGTAATGTTGCTACATTTGCTGCCTGCTCTACAGCATCTTTTTCAAGTATTTTCATCAGCTTTCTGCTCACATAAAAATAAGCCGGTACTCTCATTCCAGACCTGTAACTTTTTGGAAGTTCCCACTTATAATCTGTAACTTTTTTCAGAATATTCTCCATATCCGAAGTTAATTTAAAGGTTATAAAACTTATGTATCTGGTTCTCGTAAAAATGGCATAAGTAATATATCATAAAGCTGTCATCAGTATCATGGAGTTTCTCAGAGAGGTTGCTAATTTTCTGGAGGCTGAGGACATAAAGCTCCTTCGAATATTCATGAGGGATGACGTGACGTCTGCATCAATTATTAGAATATTTGAGGACCCCGAAAATGCGGGAAAATACCTCGTTCTTCTGAAAGATAGACCCAAAGCCATCTATATCGTTGCGAAAATTGCAGAGAGAATTGAAGAATACTTGAAAGGTGATGAGGCATCAATCAGTTATGAGCTTTTCATGAAAGCTCTTGAGGAAATTAAAGATACAAAAGATAGTGCCCTGAAACTTAAAATTCATCTACTCGTGAGAGATGCGATTATAAGAAAAATAAATGAGAAAGAATACGAGACTGCCGCAGCCCTCACTTCCGAATTCTATGAATTTGGACTGAAAGACTGTTTAAAAAAGCTTCTTTTAATCGCCTCGGAGTTATCTGAGAGAGGAGATTATCCAAAATCAGTCAAAATTCTGAACCTTCTAATACCTTCTGACTCAATTAACGAGTTAAAATCCCATATACTTGAAGAATGGGGAAAAAATCTGATGGCTAAAAGAGATTACATTAATGCAGCTTCAAGATTCCTTGAAGCGATAAGAGTGGGCAACAGAAAAGAAGTTCTGATAAATCTGGGCGATGCATATTTCAGGGCTGGAGAATTTGAGAATGCATACGAGGCTTACTCTTCAATCGAGATAACGGCAAAAAATGAGATAGAGGTTCTGAGAAGGACTTCAATGATGTTGAATTCATGGGGGGAAGAACTGGTCAATCAGGGCGAACTTGAAAAAGCGGTAGATAAATTTAATGAAGCCTATCAGACTGCAATAAAGATTAATGAAGATGATATCGCCGTAAATGCCCTGAAAAGCGCAAGGAAGGCAATTGAGATGATTAAGGGGGCAGATTAAGGCAAGTTATTTTACTGTAAGGAAGTAAAGCATCAAAATAAGTAATGCCAGTATAAAACCCTCATCGTAAATTACAATCTTCTGATAATCAAGCAATTTTCTTACATTGAAAATCCAGAAATGCCCATTTGGTTTCTCAGCTTCTGACATTCTATCAACTATTGTTATAAAATTCACCTATATAGAGATGGTGAAAAACCCCAAAATAATTGTAATCTGACATGATGAGATGTTGTATCATAGAAGTGTACAGACCATGTCTTCAGTTTATTCTCCATTCACGACTTACTATTACAATCATCTAATCAATTTAGAATTTTTTATAAGTTATGGGTCAGATGATTGAAGGAAGGGGGAAATTTCGGAGAGGTAGCTTACTTTCGGAATAGTTTATCACGTACCTCTAATTGATGCCCGGGAATCAGGTGTGAGTTTATGAGGAGGTCAAGATTTGATATAATTGTAGATATACTAACAACCTCTATAGAGGGGGTAAATAAAACAAAGATTGTATATGATGCCAATTTAAACTTTAAAGTGGCTAAAGAGTATCTGGATTTTTTGATTGAGGCTGGATTACTTGAAGAGATATCTAAAAGTATAGGGTCTACTAATATCACCTTTCAGAATAATACCAAACAACCACGATAACAATCCAATATTTTCATCTAACAACTCCCAAAACGTGCTTTTAGAAAATATCGTTAATAATCCTCGAAATTAGAAAA
>Ga0209426_1000394_pt1 | contig 48786 bp, 39 predicted proteins | sample Deesub1362B_J571_FD_187697 | JGI IMG/M metagenome (GOLD analysis project Ga0209426, IMG submission 187697) | Deep oceanic, basalt-hosted subsurface ecosystem from Juan de Fuca Ridge flank, Pacific Ocean, CORK Borehole 1362B_J2.571 (SPAdes)... ... | reverse complement strand
ATCTGCTGTGCGCTGGCTGGAATCTGGAAGGTGGAAGGAGATCCTCAGTGATTCGGTTGTTACTGTGGAAGGGGATAGTTTGCGGGATCTGACCATCCCGGCCTATACAGCGCTAATTTTTGCCCGTCAGATTGGTACAGAGGTTGCGGATGGAAAAATTCGCGCAACTCCACCGGTAGAATTTTCCGTATGGCCGGCGTTTCCTAACCCGTTCAATTCGGAAACGGTTCTCGTCTTCCAGCTCCCTGAGTCGGCTCCGGTTACCGTTCAGGTTTTCGATGCCAAAGGGCATCGGGTGTTTGCCACAAACCTTGGTAGAAAGTCTGCGGGACGCCATCGATTTGTATGGCAGACACCCCCCCTCGCCAGCGGTGTGTATTTTGTTCGTTTTCAGGCCGGGCGGTATTCCGGAACCCGGAAGGTTATCCTGCTGAAGTGAAGGGCTGTGCCGGGGATCCCATTGGGAGAAGGCTGTTCCGGACATCTTTCTTTGATCATTGGACGGGTCGGGACGTTTTGCCGCTGTCGATTTTTTGAGGAATGAAAGAAAGATTGCCGGAGGGATGGGGGCAACGAGGTGGGGGCGAAGCTTGGCGGCTCGGCTTGTTTCTGTGTCCAGGTGCCTCATTTGAAAAAAATCTCCCAAAAAAACCAGTTGCTTGAATGGTGCAAAATTTCTATATTGCCACAAATTTTGCTGCGGTTTAATGAGATTGTGAAAGAGAGCGAATTGGAGGAGGAAGATGGAGAAGCAGCGGGAAGAATGGCAGAGCAAGATCGGGTTTATTTTTGCCGCAGCGGGATCGGCGATCGGCCTGGGGAACATCTGGCGTTTTCCGTATATGACCGGTCTGAATGGGGGTGCGGCGTTTGTTCTCATTTATCTGATTTTTGCCGTGACTATAGGTCTGGCTCTGATGCTGGCCGAGCTAACGCTTGGACGTCGGAGCCGGAAAAATGCTTACGGCGCTTTCACAACGGTTATTCCTGGAACGCGCTGGCGGTGGGTTGGAGCACTGGGGATCTTTACAGGGCTGGCCATTCTTTCGTTTTACAGTGTGGTTGCCGGCTGGACGGTCGGTTATATTTTCAAAACGGTAAGCGGCCAGTTTGTCGGGCTGACCGGATCGGATCAGCTGAAGGCCATTTTTCTGGACCTGGTGGGAAATCCATGGACGGCCATCGGGCTCCACGGGCTGTTTATCGCCCTAACCATTCTGGTGGTTCTGGGAGGCATTGCCAAGGGGATTGAGCGCTGGAGCCGCGTGCTGATGCCCGTACTCTTTGCCCTGCTTATTCTGCTGGCCATCCGTTCGCTCACCCTGGGTCCCGGTGTAGAAAAAGGTCTGAAGTTCTACCTGAAACCAGATTTCTCCAAAGTGGGTATTGAGACGCTGATCACTGCCTTAGGTCAGGCCCTTTTCTCGCTGAGCCTGGGAATGGGAGCCATGATTACCTATGGCAGCTACGTGTCAAAATCCGACAATCTGGTTACTTCAGCGACCACTGTTGTGTTTTTTGATACCCTGATCGCCCTTCTGGCAGGACTGGTGATCTTCCCGGCTCTTTTTTACATCGGCCTGGAGCCTCAAGGGGGGGCAGGACTTGTGTTTATGGTATTACCGTTAATTTTTGACAAAATCCCAGGCGGACTTATCTTCGGCACAGGCTTTTTCCTGCTGCTTTCAGTGGCGGCCCTGACATCCACCATTTCACTGCTGGAGGTGCCGGTTTCCTATCTGATCGATGAGAAAAAATGGTCCCGGAAACTGGCCGCCATTGGCACCGGTGTTGTTGCGTTTCTCATGGGGATTCCTTCAGCCATTTCTCAGGGCGCCAATCCGTTTCTCTCCAAACTCCCTCTTATCGACCTTTCGTTCCTTGATTTTATGAACGCGCTCTTTGGCAATTACTCCCTCACCATCGGTGCACTATTGATTTCTATTTTTGTTGGATGGGTATGGGGGATTCATAATGCGGTACAGGAAGTGGAGCAGGGAAATCCACAGTTCCGCTACCGGAAAGTGTGGAGCGTTACTCTGCGCTATGTTGCGCCCATTTGCATTGTGATCATTCTGATCTACATCATTGTGACCGGGAAATTCTTCTGAGCTGCCCACGTTCCGGGGCCGCGGCCAGGGGGGAATTTATTCCACCCGGCGCGAAGCGGCCCCTTTTTATTGCACATGGCAGGAAAGAGTTTTTGATGCGAGGCAGATTTAAAGAATGTCGAGAGCGCCTGCCTGCGAAGATAGCTGCTGCTATGCTGCTGCTCTGGGTTGCTGCGTCGGCGGGATCGGGTCAGATTGTACAGAAAGATAGGGGCAGAAAAACGATCTGGCTACCAGGTTACGAAATCCTGGCCGACACAGCTGGCATTTTGCTGGCGGTAACCCGCTTTAACCCGGCCGATTTTCTGCCATTTGCTGTCGCTGACCTTCAGCAACTACCGGATGCGCTTCTGCCCTATTTCGGCGGCGGCCGGTCGGGGCTGCCGCTTTTTCTATTCCTGCCGGCAGAAAAGATTGCCGGTCTCCAGAATGCCTTGATGGCTTATCCGGGGTACTGGGACGGAAAAGGAAGCTTTCGCAACCCGTTCTGGCTGCATGCCGCGCTGGGGGATGCTTTGATCTTGAGGTTTCGAATTTCAAACTCCTCCGGTGGACCCGTTGGCGTGTATGTGCGTGATTTCCGGCTGGTTGCCTGCGGAGTGCTACTCAAACAACAGTCCAGCGATTCGCTTTTTCAGATGTGTGTGCAATTTTACCGGGAGATGGGCCTCTCCCTGGATGCGATGGATAAAGCGTTGCTGAAAGGGCGAATCAGATCCATGTTTCCCGCAGAGCTGTTTCTGGGTCCGGGGCAAACGGTAATTTTTTGGGGATATTGGCAAGAAATTCCAGCGCGCTGCGAAGCCTTTTCTCTGGATGCGGAAATAATACGTGCCAGCCCGCCTCCGGCACTGCGAATTAGGAAGTCTTTTCGTTTGCATCGTTATCCTCCGCCTTGATATTCGCGGGGATGTCGGTACCATTTCCCTCATTTTAAGTGAAGAATCCAGGGATTTTATTCCTTATTTGAGAGTTTCCTGAGAAGTTGTGGCTTTTCACTTGCTTTTTTCCGCGGGCCGGTTTACTTAATGAATGCGATGGTGCAGGTGGGAGGTGAACGGAGTTGAAAGGAAGCCGGCATGCTGAATCTGCAGATTCCCGACGAAGAGAAAAGAATTTTCACCATTTCGAACCTGATCACGCTTTCCCGCCTGGCGATTTTGCCGTTTGTGCTTTACCTAATCCGTGCACCGCGGAGCGCTACCGGAGATCTTCTCCTTTTCCTGCTGGTTGCCTGGGGCATTGTCTCCGATTTTCTGGACGGGTACATTGCGCGCAAGCGCGGCGAAGTTTCCCTGGCGGGCAAGATCATCGATCCTCTGGTAGACAAAATCTGCGTTGGTAGCGCTGTGATATTCGCATCGCTTTACCGCGGTTTCCCCTTCTGGCTGGCTGTGGTCATTATTGCCCGGGATGTAATCATCCTGCTGGCCAGTCTGGTGATTATGTCCAGGAAAAAAATTGTGACTGTAAGCAATATCTACGGGAAAGTGACGGTCACTGTATTTGCCCTGCTCATCGCCAGTTATCTATTCGGGATTGAACCGGCCCAGAAACCGCTCACCGTTCTTGCGGTACTTGGCATTTTCGTTTCGGCGTTCACCTACTTAAAGGGATTCATCCTTACCATGCGCGCGGGATAGAAAAAACGGAGGGAGGTAGGAAATATCATGGCTGGCCGGGTTGAAGAGTTCAACAAATTCCGCGAAGAGATGAACCGGCGGATTCTGGATGCGGATCACCAGACCATCAAACGGTTTTTTGGAGTGGATACCCTGACATACCGGGACGGTTCCCTCCCGGCAAAGGTCAAAGAAATGCTGGGGCTGGTGGCTTCCCTGGTTCTCCGTTGCGATGACTGTGTAGCTTATCACATTCAGCAGTGCTATCAGTATGGGGTAACCCGCAATGAATTTTTTGATATTTTCAGTGTTGCTATGACAGTAGGCGGGAGCATTACTATCCCGCATATCCGCCGTGCTGTAGCGTTTTTGGACGAGCTTATCGAGGTGGAAAAGGCGAAAAACCGCCCGTAGCCCGTAGCGGTTTGGGACAACCGGATATGCTTTGTATCCGGCATAAAATCCGGATAAAGGGGGAAAGTGGGAAGCTTGCATTTCCGCCGGCACGCGAAGCGTTAGAAAATTTCCCAATGAACTCTTTGACATAACGGGTTCACACGCCTGGGATCGACTTTTTCCTGCCTGCGGCGATCTTTTGAAGTCATCCCCTGGGGGAAATTTTCTATCTGGTACAGCTTTATTTTATTGATTTCAAATTGAAAAAAAGAATTTCATCCATGGAAGAATTCTGTATAGAATCTTCAACAGATCGGAGCCGCCTGCAGAAATAGCTGAAGTTTCCTTCAGCCGGCCTGGGATTCTTGTGCGGTGATTTGCCTTGACTTTCCACCGTGCTATCGTATAATCAATTGTGCAGCGCGAAGGCCATTGTACACCGGAAGAATGATTGTGACTTTGGACGGACGCGGGAGGAAAATTTGACAACTGTCGAAGAGTCCTTATTTTTACGGGCCTGTAAACGTTTGTTCGTCGAACGGACACCGATCTGGATGATGCGTCAGGCGGGCCGGTATTTGCCGGAATACAGGGCAATCCGTGAAAAATATGATTTTCAGACCATGTACCGGACACCGGAGCTGGCCACCGAGATCACCCTGCAGCCGGTTCGCCGCCTGGAGGTGGATGCCGCCATTCTCTTTTCGGATATTCTTGTGGTTCCAGAAGCCATGGGGCTGGCGGTGGAGTTTGTGGAAGGAAAGGGGCCCATTTTCAGAAAAACGGTGCAGACGGCGGAACAGATCAATGACCTGAATGTGCCGGATATGGAGGAAAGCCTCGGATACGTTCTGGAGGCCATTCGGATGATTAAGGCGGAACTGAATTCCGCCATCCCTCTGATCGGATTTAGCGGGGCCCCATGGACGCTGTTTTGCTACATGGTTGAGGGCCGGGGTTCCAAAGATTTTGCTACTGCCCGCCGCTTTCTTTTCGAACAGCCAGGTCTGGCCGAAAGCCTGCTTGAAAAAATCACTGCGGCAGTTACTGCATATTTGAGCGCCCAGATTGCAGCTGGTGCCGATGCGGTACAGATTTTCGACAGTTGGGCCGGAGTCCTTGCTCCGCATCACTACCGCCGCTATTCGTTGAAATACATCCGGAAGGTGATTGAAGGGCTCCGGAGGGACGGCCAGCCTGTTATTGTTTTCTGCCGCGGGGCGCATCACTCTCTGGCGGCTCTTGTCGAATGCGGTGCCGATGTTCTTGGTATCGATTGGACCGTGGATTTTGCAGCTGCAAAACGGCAGGTCCAGGGGAGGGTGGCGCTGCAGGGAAATCTGGATCCAGCAATTCTTCTGGCGGGTCCTGAGGTGATCCGGGAAGAGACTCTGGCTATTTTGCGGGCTGCTGGCCGCGATCCGGGCCATATTTTCAACCTGGGTCATGGCATTTTGCCCACAACCCGTCCGGATCATGCCAGGTATCTGGTCGATCTGGTACACGAAGAAAGTCAAAAAATACGTGCTTCTTAAAGGAAAGCGAGGAAACAATGGCTGTGTTTTCGATCGATCTGGAAATGATCCGAAAATACGACCGTCCGGGTCCAAGGTATACAAGCTACCCGCCGGCGCCGCATTTTCATGAGAAATTCACCCATGCGGAATTTGAGGCGGCTATCCGAAGATCCAACGTTGGAGAAAATCTGCCGCATTTGTCGCTGTATTTTCACATCCCGTACTGCGATACCCTCTGTTATTTTTGCGGCTGCAATATGATTGTGACGCGCAACCGCAAGCGGGTACAGACATACCTGGGGTATTTGAAAAAGGAAGTGGAACTGGTGCGCCGACTTTTGCGGCCGGAACGGAAGGTGGAGCAGTTGCATTGGGGCGGTGGAACGCCCACCCATTTGACTCCGGAGGAGATCCGCGAGCTAAGCACATTTACCAATCTGCGTTTTGAGTTCACTTCCGATGCAGAACGCGGCTGCGAAATTGATCCTCGGGGCTTGACCAGAGAGCACTTGGAAGCTCTGAAAGAGGGGGGATTCAATCGCATCAGTATGGGAGTGCAGGATTTCAATGAAAAAGTTCAAAGGGCTGTAAATCGGATTCAGCCCGAAGAGATGACGCTGCAGGTGGTTAAGTGGGTGAGGGAACTGGGGTTTCAAAGCCTGAATATTGACCTGATTTACGGATTGCCACATCAGACTCTGGATTCGTTTGCGGAGACAGTGGATCGCATTGTGGAGATTGCTCCGGAACGGCTGGCGGTGTTCAACTTTGCCTACGTGCCCTGGATGAAAAAACATCAGAAAATCATCGATCCGGAAACGCTGCCGCCGCCGGAAGAAAAGCTGCAAATCCTAAAAATGACCATTGAGAAGTTGACCCGGGCCGGGTACGTTTTTATCGGTATGGATCATTTTGCCAAGCCAGATGATGAACTGGCCGTAGCCCTGCGAGAGAAAAAACTGTACCGCAATTTTCAGGGATACAGCACTCATGCGGGAGCAGACCTGTACGCTTTCGGAATTACCAGCATCAGCCAGTTGCCGGACATTTACGCCCAGAATGTGAAAACGGAAAAAGAATACTACAGGGCCCTTGATGCAGGCCGTTTTGCTACGCTGAAAGGATTCCAGCTCACCAGAGATGATCAGCTGCGCCGGACTGTCATCATGCGCCTGATGTGCGATTTTGAGCTGAACATGACAGAAATCGAGCAGCAGTTCGGCATCCGCTTCCGGGAATATTTCGCCTGGGGCTTGGAACAGCTGAAGGAAATGGAAGAGGATGGGTTGGTAGAAATTACAGAAAGCACCATCCGGGTGAGTGAAATGGGGCGGCTTTTAATCCGCAATATTGCCATGAACTTTGATGGGTTTATTGAAAGGAAACAGGACCCACTGCGTTATTCACGGACAATTTGAACGGTTTTCTATGAAAACGGCAGTTGTTCTCTTCAACTTGGGGGGACCCGATTCTCCCGAAGCCATCGAACCTTACCTGCGGAATCTTTTTTCAGACCGCGATATTATTGATCTCCCGTTCCAGAAATATCTGGCAAAGTGGATTGCGCGGCGGCGCGCTCCACGGGTCCGAGCGGATTATGAAAAAATAGGCGGAAAATCTTCGCTTAATTACTGGACAGAAAAACAGCGGCAGAAACTGGAAGAAGTGCTGAATGCGCGGGATGGTGAGTTCCGCGTTTTTGTGGGAATGCGCTACTGGCATCCCATGATCCATGAATGTTCAGCCCGGATCAAAAGGGAAGGGTTTGAACGCATCGTTCTGCTGCCGCTGTACCCGCAGTATTCCCGTTCTACAACTGGGTCCTGTTTTAACGAGTGGGACCGGTGTTTCCAAGCGGATAGTGCTGAAATACTTCGAATAGAACATTTTTTTGAGCATCCGGGCTTCATCCGTGCCTTAAACCGGCGGATCGATGAAAGTCTGAAACGGTTCCCGGAAGAGGTAAGGAAAGAAGTTGTGCTTCTCTTCAGCGCCCACAGTCTGCCGGAAAAGAGAGTTCGGGAGGGCGATCCGTACAAAGATCAGGTAGAACGAACGGTTCGGCTTGTTATGGAAGAGCGCGGATTCGATCTGGACTACCGCATAGGATATCAGAGCCGGGCTACGCCTGTGCGATGGGTATCGCCATACACAGATCAGGTGCTGATGGATCTGGCACAGGAAGGCAGGAAGGCTGTTGTGCTTGTGCCGGTCAGTTTTGTGTCCGATCACTTCGAGACCGAATACGAGCTGCAGATTCAGTGCCGCAGTCTCGCAAAGGAGAAGGGAATTCAGTACTACGATGTAATAAATGGATTGAACGATATGCCTGAGTTCATTGAAACACTTGCTGATCTGGTATTAAGTCGATTGGAGCAAAAAAGGGAATAGGAGTTCTGCCATGGAGCAGAAGGACGTTGTTATTCTCGGTGCGGGAATATCAGGTCTGGCAATTGCCTACTGGCTGAAAAAGGAGGGACTGCAGATAGCCGTTTTGGAGCGCAAAGATGAACCCGGCGGGGCCATGGAATCGGTTCAAATTAGCGGCTATCTGTTTGACCGCGGTCCGAATAGCGGCCTGGAGACGACTCCGCTGATTCGTGAGATTGCCAGAGGAGTGGGGGTAGAAGACCGGCTCATCTACGCCAGGGAGGCGGCGAAAAAACGTTACATTTACCGCGCCGGGGAACTGCATCCACTACCGATGGGGCCGCTTTCTTTGTTAACAACCCGGCTTTTTTCCTGGAAGGGAAAGCTGCGGGTTCTGGCCGAACCGTTCATTAGCCGTTCTGAGGACGGGTATTATCAAAGCGTGGCCGATTTTGTCCGCCGCCGGCTGGGAAAGGAATTCCTGGATTATGCCATCAATCCATTCGTAGCCGGAATTTTTGCGGGAGATCCGGAAAAACTGAGCGTGCAGTCAGCTTTTCCGCGTCTCTACCGGCTGGAGGAAGTGTACGGCAGCCTGATCAAAGGGATGATCAAGGGGGCCAAAGAGCGCAAACGCCAGGCTGAAAAGTCCAAACAATCTGCCGAAATGTTTTCTTTTAAAAGCGGTCTGCAAGAATTCGCGACCGGTATCGCCGGGTATCTCCATGACGATCTTCAGCTTTCTGCAAACGTTATCAGGATCGAACGCGAAGGCAGCGGCTACCGCATTGTCTATCGGAAAGATGGAGAAGACGGCGCAGTTAAGGCAAATACGGTGGTATCTGCGGTACCGGCTTATGTGGCAGCACGGATTTTGGGGCATTTAGATCCGGAGGTAAAACAACACCTGGAATCTATTGAATATCCACCGGTTCTGGTTCTTTTTTGTGTTTATCCGCGGGAAAAGATTGCGCAGCCGCTGGATGGGTTTGGCTATCTTATTCCTGAAGTGGAAAAACAGCATTATTTAGGAGCCCTGTGGAGTTCTACAATATTCGATGGCCGGGCTCCTGCCCACGAAGCCGCTTTCACCATCTATGTCGGAGGCGCCCGGCAACCCGAACTGCTTGACCGGCCGGAACAGGAACTGGTGCAAACGGTATTGGAAGAGTTTGAACGGACCATGGGGATCGAAGCAGATCCGGTTCTGGTAGAAACGCGGTTCTGGGAAAAAGCCATTCCGCAGTACAACCTTGGCTATATCGAGCATGTCCGCTGTTTTGAGAGATTTGAACGCGAGAATCCGGGGCTGTTTCTGGCCGGAAATTACATCGGTGGGATTTCACTGGGCGACTGCGTGCGGAATTCGCGTCCTTTGGCCCAGAGGGTAATCAGCTACCTCCGCGGCGAGGAACGTTCAGAAACCGGAAAAAGCTGAAAGCATCGGGGGAGGCGCGCCGGGAATTTGCACTGCGGCGACAAAAAGGTAATCTTAGCCGGTGAGCTGCATAACCAGGCTTCCGAACTGGATGCCGTCGTAGAGGGCGTGGGACAGAACGAGGGGAAATAGCCGCCGGAAGCGGTAAAAATAAAAGCCAACCACCGCACTCTTAAATCCGATAGAAAAAATTGCAGGCAGCCCCTGGTAAAAATGAAGGAGGCCTATTATTGCGGAGACGATTATGATTGCGGTGAAGTGCCAGATCTTGCCGGAATTCAGATTCCACAGGCATTTCAGAAAAAACGTTCTGGAGATTTCTTCGTAAAATGCAACGCCGACCCATAGCACCGGTCCGAACCAGATAATCAGGTAGAGCGGGTTGTTCGCCAGTTCCGTTACAGCACGGAGAACTTCGTCTGAACCCGAAACGTTTTGTGGAAGCCACCGGAACAGCGTTGCTCTTTCCGCAAACGTCAGCAGAAAATAAAGGCCGGTCAGCATGATTCCGTGCAGCATATCGGAAGAGAGAGAACCGGCTCCGGAATGAAAGGTGGAACGGAACGTCATGCCCAGGTAGTATCTGTTTAGCAAAAGAATCAGAATGGATGCACATCCGCCAAAGAGAAGGGGGAAGATGAGCATTTGTTCGGTTGTGAATCCCTCCGGATGGGTCAAACGGTAGGTAATGATGGCGCTGTTGATGGGAACGATAGCGAGGATCACGGCAATCAGATTGCGTTGAGGGGTGTTCATTCATCCATCTCCTTGAAAGAAATCCTGTGCTCATTGTTTTTGGCAATTGGGAACAGGGCTCAATCCCGGGCGATTCTAGCTGAATGTCTTATTCAGTTTTGTCAAAGGTAGGCTTACATGAGATGAATCGCAAGCATTTCCATGCGAACGCTGTGAATTTTCTTTCACTAGGCTTGGCCGGTTGGTGATCTGCCGGATGTCCGGAAAGAAATCGTTCAGTTCCGCGCCGGATATATGGAAGTGTAAAACTTTTTGTGACTCCGATGAAATGGCGAAGTTTCTGAGCCATTTTCTAAAATAAGCCCGGAAACTATGGAAGAAAACAAGGCAATGGATAGGAGCCGGTGTAATGCTGTGGCTGGGGTTTTGGAAACGAATCAAATAAAAAAGGCCCGTACGGAACGAACCCATGCGGGCCAATTTGTGAGCCACCGAGCGGACTCGAACCGCTAACCTGCTGATTACGAATCAGCTGCTCTACCGGTTGAGCTACGGTGGCTTTTTGACGAACCAAAATATATTTATTTTCCCACTCGAATGCAAAAGAAATGCGTCAGACTTTTTTTCCAATTTCGATTCCGTTCAACCTTTCAAAAAATCGCACAATCCCGCCATGGTCCAGCGATCCCTCTCCCTGATTGCAGAGCGCTGTGAGATATTGCTGCAGAGAAGCCGTTAAGGGGAGGGCTATCTGCAGGTTTTTGGCCGCTTCCATAGCATTTTTCAGATCTTTGCGATGCAACTCAATGCGGAATCCCGGTTTGAAATCTCTCTGAAACAATTTGGGAGCTTTTGCATCCAGCACCCGGCTTCCTGCGAGTCCTCCGCGGATGGCCTCATATACCTTTTGAACATCGAGGCCGGCTTTTTGGGCCAGCACGAATGCTTCGCCTACTGCGGCAATGTTCAGGGCTACAATAATCTGGTTGGCCAGTTTTGTGAAGCCGCCCGCTCCCACGGGACCTACGTGGACAATATTTTTGCCTAGCGCCTCAAAGATGGGCATGCATTTTTGGACGGGATCCGCATCGCCACCGATCATGATCGCCAGGCTCCCGTCGATTGCACCCTGTTCACCGCCGCTTACCGGGGCATCCAAGAAGTGAACGCTTCGTTCCGCCAGCTGTTTGCTTATTTCGATCGAAACCGTGGGGTCGATGGAGCTCATGTCAATGACTATCATTCCCGGGCGCAGGTATGGCCGAATTCCGCGAGGGCCCAGAACCACATCCCGCACCTCTTGGTAATCGGGAAGCATTGTGATGATGACCTCAGAGCGCCCCACCAGCTCGCTGTAATCATGGCATGGATGGGCTCCTTCCCTGGCGAGTTCATCCATTTTTTCCTTCGAACGACTTGAAACAGAAAGAGAAAAGCCCGCTTTCAAGAGATTTCTGGCCATTGGTTTTCCCATAATGCCGAGGCCAATAAAACCGATCGCTGGAAGATGGCTCATTGCTACCTCCCGTACTGGGTGGGAATATTTATATGGGTTTTTAGTGAATAAGAAAACACTTAAAAGGCCAGGCGGACAATATCACCGGCCTGGACCTGCTCAAGAAGAGAGAAATCCCCGTGCATCTTTCCGATAACCTCCACAGGCGAAGCCGGACGGATTTCTTCTCCTTTGCTGCCCGGAGTTGGACCAAAGAAAAAACAAAGCGCCTGTCCTGGAGGCCAATAGCCTACGTCTCCTTTTTGCACGATCTCCGCAGGATGCTCGGTTTCCAGCCGCAAAGGGATGGAAAAATATATTTCTTTTCCCCAAAGCTGGGCTTCAGCCTGATAGGGAGCACCTCGCAGAATAGCCTGAGCCACGGGGCTTTCATTTAGCACAACTTGTAGCTCTCCTCCGGGCAAATATAACTTTAGTTCTGCCATAGGGACTCCTTTCTGCATTTGTTGATGTGTAATTTATGAGAATCTCTTCTCAATCGCCAGATCTTTTACAAATGGCATTTTGCAGAAAATAAAAAACGCATCTTGCCGAATACCCAAAAATTTGATTGTTTTTGCACAGTAATTTCAATAGATTCAAATTCCGTATTTGGAAAAAAATTGAGGGAGAAGAGATGAGGACGAGAGATTTCGTGGAGCTGGAAGATCGATTTGGTGCTCACAATTATCATCCTTTGGACATTGTCATTGAGCGCGGAGAAGGCGTCTGGGTCTATGATGTGGAAGGAAACCGTTATCTTGATTTTCTGAGTGCCTACTCGGCTGTGAACCAGGGGCATTGTCATCCGCGCCTTGTAAAGGCTCTGACCGAACAGGCGAAAAAGTTAACGCTTACCTCCAGGGCTTTTCGGAATGATCAATTGGGGCCGTTCCTCAAGGAGCTGACCGAACTCTGTGAAATGGAAGTGGCCCTTCCGATGAATACGGGTGCGGAAGGGGTAGAGACGGCCATCAAAATTGCCAGGAAATGGGGATACAAGAAAAAAGGTGTTTCCGACGGAAAGGCGGAGATCATAGTTTGCGCCAATAACTTTCACGGCCGCACAACCACCATAGTGGGCTTTTCCACGGAAGAACAGTACCGGGATGGGTTCGGTCCATTTACTCCCGGGTTTGTGATTATTCCATACGGAGATCTCGAAGCTCTTGAACGGTCCATTGGTCCAAACACGGTAGCCTTTTTGGTTGAACCCATTCAGGGCGAAGGGGGAGTGGTAGTGCCGCCGGAAGGCTATCTGCGCCGGGCAAAAGAGATCTGCAAGGAAAATAATGTTCTTTTCATTCTGGATGAGATCCAGACGGGCTTGGGACGGACCGGGAAGCTATTTGCCTATCAACATGAAGATGCCAAACCGGATATGATCATTTTGGGAAAGGCATTAAGCGGTGGAATGTATCCGGTTTCGGCGGTTGTCTCCAGCAGAGAAATCATGGATGTTTTAAAACCCGGCGATCACGGCAGTACGTACGGCGGAAATCCTCTTGCTTGTGCAGTGGCAAGAGAAGCATTGCGGGTCATTCAGGAAGAAAAATTGCCGGAAAATGCCCTTGAGCTTGGAAATTACTTTATGGAACGCTTGCGCACGATCGAAAGTAAACATATCAAAGAAATTCGGGGAAAAGGTCTGTTTATTGGGGTCGAACTGGTGCCGGAAGCAGGCGGTGCACGGCGTTTCTGCGAAGCCCTGAAAGAAGAAGGATTGCTTTGTAAAGAAACGCATGAGCATGTGATCCGTTTTGCTCCGCCGCTGGTGATTAAAAGAGAGGAACTGGATTGGGCTTTCCCCAGGATAGAAAAAGTTCTGAAAGAACTGTAAAACGGAAAAAATAAAATTTTATTGAAAGAAAAAATGGAATCGGTTATATTTTATTGCGATGCAAAAGGAAAAGAAGAAAAAAAAGCAGCCAATACGAAAGGGTAAAGAAAGTTTTATTTGGCCGCTCGGGCGGCGGAATTATATGCTCTTTGGCATTGGCTTAATAACGCTTGTGGCAGGATATCTGTTCCTGATGCAGGGACCTTGGGATAGCTTTTGGTCCCGTACGCTTGCGCCGGTTATTCTTGTTATCGGGTATCTTGTTCTGATACCGGCAGCGATTTTGTATCGCCAGAAATCAACATAATTTTTTGGAATGGGGCCGTAGTTCAATTGGTTAGAGCGCCGGCCTGTCACGCCGGAGGTTGCGAGTTCGAGCCTCGTCGGCCCCGCAAGCGAAAAAAGAATAGCGGATGTTATATCCGCTATTCTTTTTCTTATCATTCATTCTTACCGAGCATACAGTGTGGGCGCTTAGCTCAGTTGGTTTAGAGCGCCGCCCTTACAAGGCGGAGGTCATTGGTTCGAATCCAATAGCGCCCACTTATTTTTTGCTATCAGAGATTGGAATTTCTGAAAAACAATGGAATCGGCTAAGAGAGTTTTCTTCCGTCTTTTATTTCCCATTTGCCAGCAGTGGTTCATTCAAATCAAGGGACGGCTTTCCGTCGGAGACCCTGTCAAACCGGCAATAGATCAAGGGTTCCCGCTTGCTCAGTGATGAGGGAGTAACATTTTACCGGCATTGGCTTTCTCATTTTGTCCTTTCCTGGGTATCTGGCCTTTGTATTGTGGAAATCGTGGAATTTCTTCGAATCTCATAGGGCATTTTTTGCCTTGTGAGGAAAAGTGGAATTGCTGGAAACAGGGGGCCAATCGGCCCGGGAGATAAGCATAAAATCCGTTTCCTAAGTACATAGGGTAGGGTAAAAAAATCTTCTGTCCAAAAAATTCTTTCTCACACCCATGCTCTGCGAAATGTGCATGCGCCAGCCTGCTGCTCGAACCATCAAATACTGTGCTTCGTGCGTTCGTGATCGCGTCCAGGAGGAAGAATTAATCGGCTTGCATGCGCGGGTAAGACAGCCCTATGCGCTACCGGCTACATTTCCCCGTGAGAGCAAAGGAGAACTATGTAAGCTTTGTGCCAATGAATGCAGAATCCCGGAGGGGGGTTCCGGATTTTGCGGCATCCGGAGGTGTAAAGAACGGCGGGTCAGCTACCGCACCTTTTCAGCGAAAAAAGCTCTGGCCTACGTCTATTTTGATCCACTTCCTACAAACTGCTGTGCTTCCTGGTTCTGCAAGGGGGCCAAAGAAGAGGGATATAATCTTGCAGTATTTTTCTATGGCTGTAACTTTGACTGTCTTTTTTGTCAGAATGCTTCCCATAAAATGTTGGAAAAAGCTCCTGTAATTGAGCTGGATATGCTGATTGAGACAGCTTTGCGCAAAGAAGTCCGATGCATCTGCTTTTTTGGAGGTTCTCCGGAACCTCACTTTCCGTTTGCGCTGCGGGCCGCCGAAATCTTGATGCGGCTGTCCGGTAACCGTCTTCATATTTGTTGGGAATGGAACGGGGCTGGTCATCCGGCGCTGGTAAAAAGGGCGGCAGAGCTTTCTTATCTTTCCGGAGGAACCGTGAAATTTGACCTGAAGGCTTGGGATCGAAAACTTCATCTGGCCCTCTGTGGTGTGGAAAACCGGCGACCCTGGGAGAATTTCAGGATGCTGGCCCAGCTGTATACGCCCCATGCGCCAGATCTGCTTACGGCCACGACTTTACTTGTTCCATATTATGTCAACGGGGAAGAAGTGGAAAAAATCTCCAGGACTATAGGAAATATGTGGGAGGGGATCCCTTATTCGTTGCTGGTATTTCATCCGGATTTTTGCCTGGATGATTTGCCTATTACTCCAGCGTCTCAGGTTCGCGATTGCCTGAGCCGGGCAAAGAAATACCTGAAGCGTGTCCATGTGGGAAATTTGCACTTGCTCGGGAGGGAAACCGGTTTTTACAGCTGAAATCCAACGAACACGCAGAAATTCAGGAGCAATTCAGCAGCCGAATGACTACTGGAAATTTCTGAGCTCACGAACTTCCGGACGGGAATGGAACGCACGGGGTCCAGGTAAACAATGCCAATGGCACCAGCATCGCAGACCGGTTCAACCTCTCGCAATCTCCAGTAGCGGGTTTCCCCATCTTCTTGAGCGGTTTTCTGGCGCCATTCGAGTAAAACCTCCGCGGATTGACCTTTCTGAAGAACCGTTTTGCAGTGTGACACTGCAGTGAGCAAAAAATCGGTCATGGCATAATCGCCAAGGCGAATGTTAAATTTCAGATTTCTGTGATCAAGTGTGGTGTCCAAACGAAGTGACCAGACCGAAAACGGGCTGGAACGGAGGGTTTCAAAGTCCGTCATTGTTCCTATTAAAGGAGAAGTGAACAGGGTGGAGAAGAGGATAGCCTCTTCGATGTCAGAAAGAGCAGGCAGGGTTTTGCCAGGGAAGAAAGCTGGAACCTGTTCAAAAAACAGGGGGACAAAAGGGGCTTTTTGCAATTTTTCTTCGAATTCTTCCGGAAGGCTTTTTTGAGAGTGAACAGAGATGAATCCAATTTTTCGGTTTCGGTAGTGTCGGGCGAGCCATTTGACAATTACCAGCGAAGACGAATCCTCCGGGGAACACCACAATATTCCCCGGAGGTTTTTTAGAAGATACACGTAATCGGCCTGTCCCCATGATTTTTGCATGATCTATTTGTCCTCTTTGTGTATCTCCTTAGAGAAGTGGCGGTATAGCCAGTAAGTGATTCCGAAAGAGAAAAGGAAAATGCCCGCCGGAATGATGATTCCCAAAATGGCAGATCCTACCGGGTGAATGGTCTGTTCTATTCCGTTCATTCTTTTCCGCCCTCCGCCTTTTGCTGTTTATTTTTCTTATAATAGAAGTAGGCGAAAATCATCCCCGCAAAGGAAGCGATATACGCGATCAGCATTCCGATGACGGTTGCAAGTCCCTGGTTCATGAAAGTTCCTCCCAGCGTTCGGTTCGTTCCAAATATTCCAGATATTCCTTTTGTTTTTTCTCGTATTCTGATGAGATCTTATTCAGCTTGGGGTTGATGATATAGGCCATAAGAAGGGCCGATCCAATGCCGATTGCCAGAATGATGAAACCTACCGGCAGAAGCAACAAAGACAGTGCTGTGCCAATCATCAGGCCAATGTATGAGATGGCCGAAAAGAAAATGGCAAGCCAGTCTTCTTTTGTCCATTCGTCGGCCGCAGCCGGTGTCCATTCACGCCGTATAAAACCCATACCGTATCTCCTTTTTTACTTGCCGGATTTCTACTGGATTTCATGCAACTTTTGAATGAGTCCTCGGCGTTCTGCTTCTTTACGAACAGGTTTCCACCAACCGATAGGCCGGCTCATCACATAATAACGGACAAGATGATCCATATCTTCCGGCGGAGTTAGCAGGGTTACCGGAATGAAAATAACGGCTCCCAGAACCATAAGCAACCAGAATTGCAGGTAGTCAGGGAGAAACGGAATGATCCCAAAGTTGGGTAAGACCCACACCACGAGCCAGCTCAATCCCAGGTTGGCGATCCATGAGATCAGATAGCCCCATGAATTAAACCGCCACCAGACGACCTGGAGGATGTTGGGCAACCATACCCCGGCAGCCATGATCCAGAGCGCGAAGATGAGCCATCGCGTAATTTCCTGCATCATAAGGCCGTAAAGAAATGACCCCAAAAGAAGAACGAAGGTAGAAATACGGCCAACCCACACCAGCGTTTTCTGGGAGGCGTGCGGGTTGATGTAATGATGGTAAATGTCTCGGGTTACATATGTTGCGCCTAGATTTAGATGGGTTGAAATGGTGGACAGGTGAATAGCAAGAATGGCCGCGAAAAAGAACCCAACCATTCCATTGGGAAGGAAATCGATTCCAAGGATGTACCATCCCATTTCATAATCTGAAGAACTTGCAATTCCGGGAAAAAGCACGAAGAATCCAAGGATGGCTACTGCCCAGAGGGCATTGCGGGTTAGTACCAGGGCTGTTCCTGCCCAGATGCTGTACGATGCGTCTTTTACGGTGCGCGCTGACTGAATGCGCTGGGCCTCCACATACCAATCGATGCTTGTCCCCATTCCGAAACCGCCTATCAGCGCAATAACCAGCATCGTCAGGAACCATGCAGCAGGAAACGATCCTTTAAACCAGCCCGTAAAGGCAAAAGGGTTCAGGCGCCATAGCTGGCCGCTTTTTACACGTTCGGCTACCGTATTCCAGGTTTTGCCTCCGTCTGCGGAATATTCAATCCGGACATCCTTGCGCGTTCCGTTCCAGATAATGAGGGCTTCTTTGCCTGCGATCAGTGTATCTCCATCGGCCGGAAAGAGAATGCCTTTTTTAGCATGGCGCGCGTCCATATGGATCTTTTCCTTCCAGCTCGCTTCCGGCGAATAATTGCCTGCAGCGTTGGCCGGCAGGATGTGGAATCCTTTTCCGTGTTCAAAATAGATGGTGCCAGTAATTGCATCCCGGATGCGCAATTTCCCTTCCTGTGCTGGCTGCTTCGGGACGCTCCAGATGTGAGAACTGTTCATGCTGCGCAGTTTGGTGACGATGGAATTGGGTCCACCGGCAGCAAAAATACCCCAAATGGAAACGATAATAATAACAGCAAGAGCAATAATCCCCTGCTGGAAATCTGCCATCACCACGCCCCAGTATCCTGCTGCCAGAACATAAATGGCACAAATGGATGAAAACACGACCAGGCCCACCCAGGTGGGCCAGCCGAACAGATAATTGCAAAGTTTCCCCATTGCCATGCCAACCCATCCCATAATAAACATGTTCATGAACACCTGCCAGCCGGCAATCCAGCCGCGGAGTAGTTCGCTTCCCAGTCCGCTGAACCGGAGGCTTTGCCACTCCGCCTGGGTGTAAGCGAGCGAACGCCGAAAAATACGTGTAGACACAAAAGCACTGATAGCACACCATGCCGAGAAAAATGTGTACCACAGTCCCGCCAGACCGTAGCGATATACAACACCTGTAACCCACATTGGAGTATCTGTGGCCGTGTGCGTAGCATAGACGGATGAAGCAGGAAGCCACCAGGGAAGACCCCGGCCTGCCAGGAAAAAGTCTGCCTCTGAACGTTTCCCGAGTCGGTAGAACAGAATACCGCATCCGGTCATCAGAAGCAGAAAGAGGATCATCCAGAACCAGTCCAGGAATGAAAGATGAGCCATAGCGTTTCCTCCCGTTTGCCCATTAGTTTGTTGAAAAAATAAAGAAATATCTGCATTTAGAAAAGCAAAAAAGAAGGAATCGGAAAATAAATGAAGAATCGCCGCAATCATCGCCGGTGCTGCTACCTGATGAAGCGGCTTGCAGAGAACCCTTCATTACCAAAGATGCCGAAAAATCGGGAAAATGAAAAAGGAAAAAGTCTTGATTTTCGCCGGAAAATCGTCACATTTAGAAGGAACCAAATGAAAGATGGAGGCAACCATGGCTTTTAGAGGAGTAGATTTCCTGGAATTTGATTCTCTTTTGAGCGAGGAGGAACGCCTGATCCGTGATACGGTTCGCGAATTTGTGGAGAAAGAAGTCGTGCCCATTATCGCTGAGTATTATCAAAAGGGGCAGTTTCCCATGCACCTGGTGCCCATGATGGCTGAACTGGGGCTGTTTGGGGCCAACCTTCAGGGATACGGTGCGGCCGGCGTTAACAATGTGGCCTATGGCCTCATGATGCAGGAACTGGAACGGGGCGACAGTGCCGTGCGCAGCTTTGCATCGGTCCAGGGAAGCCTGGTGATGTATCCCATTTATGCGTTTGGCAACGATGAGCAAAAAAAGAAGTATTTGCCGGAACTGGCAGCTGGGAGGTTGATAGGCTGTTATGGCCTGACCGAGCCGGATGCGGGGTCCGATCCCGGTAGCATGCGCACCTACGCTGTGAAAGATGGATCCTATTACCGGCTTAACGGGTCAAAAATGTGGATTACCAATGGCAGCATCTCCGACATCGCCATCGTCTGGGCCAAGCTGGATGGAACCGTACACGGTTTTATCGTGGAAAAGGATTTTCCCGGCTTCGAGACCCGGGAGATCAAAAACAAGCTGTCTTTGCGGGCCTCAGTAACGTCCGAGCTAATATTTGAGGATTGCAGGGTCCCGGAAGAAAACCGTTTGCCGGCCACTTCGGGATTAAAATCTGCCTTGATGTGTCTTACCCAGGCACGGTATGGGATTGCCTGGGGAGCCATCGGAGCGGCCATGGACTGTTATGAAGAGGCACGCAATTATGTGGCAGAACGGATTCAGTTTGGCAAACCCGTGGCTAGCTTTCAGATAACCCAGCAAAAACTGGCTCTGATGCTCACGGAAATCACCAAAATGCAATTTTACACGCTCCAGCTTGGCCGCCTAAAAGATCAGGGGAAAGCAAAATATTATCACATTTCAATGGCCAAACGGAACAATGTTTACTGGGCGCTGGAGATTGCGCGGATGGCACGCGAGATGCTGGGAGCCAGCGGTATTGTCGACGAATACCACGCCATGCGCCATGCCGCCAATCTGGAATCCGTGAAAACCTACGAGGGAACCCATGAGATTCATACCCTGATCGTCGGGGAGCACATTACCGGGATTCCTGCATACGGGGGAGAAAACTGATTTTCGGCCTCTGTTGGATAAGAGAACAAAATCTTGCGTCGAGGGGGGAAATTCGCTATATTCTGGTTGAAAATTGCACGATATCTTCGGGGCGAGGTGGAATTCCTCACCGGCGGTGAAAGCCCGCGACTCCCGGCTGGCCTGAGCCAGCGGGACTGACCCGGTGGAATTCCGGGGCCGACGGTAAAAGTCCGGATGGGAGAAGATATCGTTTTCCCGGAACTGTGTACCCCGAAGATAGAACGTTCGGGGTTTTTTATTTTGGAAGAATTGATGAAATCGGATCGCTCTACAGACATTGACTACATGAAACTGGCGCTCCGGCTTGCTGTGAAAGGGGCCGGTCATACCTCTCCTAACCCTCTTGTAGGTGCGATCATCGTTAAAGATGGAAAAATCGTTGGAAAAGGCTACCACCGCCGTTTCGGGGGCCCGCACGCAGAAGTCTATGCCCTCCGGGAAGCCAAAGAAAACGCTAGAGGAGCTACCCTTTACGTCAATTTAGAGCCCTGCAGCCATTACGGCAAAACGCCGCCATGCGTAGATCAGCTCATCAGGGCTGGCATTGCCCGGGTGGTTATCGCCAACAAGGATCCGAATCCGCTGGTGAACGGAGAGGGAATCCGGAAACTTCGCGATGCCGGTGTAGAAGTGATCACCGGTATTCTGGAAGAGGAATCTCGGACGGTAAACCGCTTCTACTTTAAGGCCGTCGAAAAAGGGTGGCCGTATGTAATCCTCAAGTGGGCGCAGACGGTGGACGGGCGGATTGCAACAGCGTCCGGAGAGGCTTTCTGGATTACCGGCGAGCAAGCGCGCAGAGATGTACACCGGCTGCGGGCCCAGGTAGACGCTGTTCTTGTCGGTGCTGGCACTGTACTGCGCGATGATCCCAAACTGACTGTACGTCTGGTTCGCCGGGCAAAACAGCCCTGGCGTCTGGTGCTGGACGGTACCATGCGGGCACCTGCCACAGCTGCCCTTTTTACCGATGAGGTCCGTAACCGGACAGTTGTTTTTACATCTCAACAAAATGGACCCTGCCGGGAAAAGCTTCAGCAGCAGGGATGCCGGGTGGTCGCACTTCCGCCGGAAAACGGTGGGCATGTAAATCTACGGGATGTACTGAGTTGGTGTAGAGACCATCAGATTGTGTCGCTCCTGGTGGAAGGGGGGCGCCAGGTATTGACGGAGTTTCTCCGTCTCGGGCTGGCCGATGAGGTGGTTGTGTACATTGCACCCAAAATCCTTGGGGCGGGTGTGGAGGCAATTGGGGACCTTGGCGTGGAGCGCCTGGCTCATGCAAAGCAGTTGCAGGATATCCGCTGGGAAAAAATCGGCCAGGATATGAAGCTTACAGCAAAACTGTGAGGATACATGTTTACCGGATTGGTTCACCAGCTTGGCCAGATAGTGGAAGCGCAACGCCAGGCTCAGGGTTTGCGCCTGGCAGTTCGGCCGGAACATCCGTACGACGACCTTATCCCGGGAGAGAGCATTGCTGTGGATGGGGTGTGCCTCACGGTGCAGCGGATCGAAAACGACACTTTTTGGGCGGATGTTGTGGAAGAAACGCTGGAACGTTCAACCCTGGCCCGAATAACAAAGGGAACATGGGTTAACCTGGAACGGGCTCTGCGGCCCGGGGACCGTTTCGGAGGCCATTTTGTACAGGGGCACGTGGATGCTACTGCCCGGATCCTGCGCTGGCAGCAGTCCGGTGTCACCCGGTGGCTGGATGTGGAATTGCCCGGTGAATATGAACCTTTGGTCGTGGAAAAGGGTTCAATTGCGGTGGACGGTATCAGCCTGACCGTGGCCACCATCGGGGAGGCGTTTTTCCGCGTGGCTGTGGTTCCATTTACATTTGAAAAAACAACGCTGAAAATGAAAAAACCAGGCGACCGGGTCAATCTTGAGTTTGATCTGCTTGCCAAATATGTTCAGAAGATGGTTGGCGCATATCGCGCATCGGCACATAAAATCACCGAACAGTGGCTGAAGGAACACGGTTTTGACAAATAGGGCCCTATTGCGGTTTGGATGGGGTCGGTGGTCAGATATGGTGGAAGAGAGGGCGGTTCTACGAATACGCCAGAGACGGCAGCACATTGTCGGTGGTCAGATATGGTGGAAGAGAGGGACGAGAGATGAGTGCTAACAGCAGGAAAAGGGCGGAGCGAAACGGCGAAGACGGCAAGCAATACCGCTTCAACACCATAGAGGAGGCTATAGAAAGCTTCCGGAATGGGGAAATTATTATTGTGGTAGATGATGAGGATCGGGAAAATGAGGGCGATTTTATTACTGCGGCTTCCATGATTACACCGGAGAAGGTCAATTTCATGGCAAAGTACGGCCGTGGCCTTATTTGTGTGGCCATGACTCCCGAGCGGCTGGAGGAGCTTGACCTTCATCCGATGGTAACGGAAAATACAGCGCATCTGGGCACCAATTTTACCGTTTCTGTGGATGCGAAACGCAACATAACAACCGGAATCTCCGCTTTTGATCGGGCAGAAACCATCCGTACTCTGATTGACCCGAAGACACGTCCCACCGATCTGGCCCGGCCGGGTCACGTATTCCCACTGCGGGCTCAGGAGGGAGGGGTCCTGAGGAGAGCGGGCCACACGGAAGCAGTGGTCGATCTAGCGCGGCTGGCAGGGCTTTATCCCGCAGGTGTTCTGTGCGAAATCATGGACGACGACGGGAGCATGGCCCGTATTCCCAAGCTTATGGAACTGGCCAGAAAGTTTAACCTGAAGATCATCACGATTAAAGATCTGATTGCCTACCGGAGCCGCAATGAGCGGCTGGTAAAAAGGGTGGTCACCACCCGTCTGCCTACCCGCTACGGCGAGTTTGTGCTCCACCTTTACGAGAGTGAAGTGGATGCCTATCACCATATTGCCCTTGTGAAAGGAACCATCGAGCCCGATGAACCGGTACTTGTACGGGTGCATTCCCAGTGTTTGACCGGCGATCTGTTCCATTCACTCCGGTGCGATTGCGGAGAGCAGCTGGAACAGGCCATGCGGATGATCGAACAGAACGGGAAGGGCATTTTGCTCTATATGCGCCAGGAAGGCCGGGGTATCGGTCTGGAGAATAAAATCAAAGCCTATCATTTGCAAGATCAGGGGTTGGACACGGTAGAAGCCAATCGGGCTTTAGGGTTCGAGGCGGATCTGCGGGATTATGGCATTGGCGCACAAATCCTCAGAGATCTTGGCGTTACCAAAATCCGCCTGATGACGAACAATCCGAGAAAAGTTGTGGGGCTCAAGGGATATGGCCTGGAAATTGTTGAGCGGGTGCCCATCGAAGTGCCGCCCAATAAAGTAAATCTGCGGTATTTGCTGACCAAGCGGGATAAGCTGGGTCATCTTATTCTCAATGGCGACGCGCCCGAAAAGGAAAAGAGGGATTAGCCAGAAAGGAGGAGGCATGCCCAAGTATCTGGAAGGGAAACTGGATGCCACCGGAAAGGTTTTCGCTGTTGTTGCTTCGCGCTTTAATGAGCTGATTACCCGTAAGATGGTGGACGGAGCATTGGATTGTTTTGTCCGGCATGGTGGGAACGAAAAGGACTTTCATGTTGCATGGGTTCCCGGATCTTTTGAAATACCGGCTGTTGCCAAAAGGCTGGCCGAATCTGGAAAGTACGACGCAGTTATCTGTGTAGGGGCTGTCATACGAGGGGCTACGCCTCATTTCGATTATATCGCGGCAGAGGTGACGAAGGGTGTAGCGCAGCTATCGCTAAGCGCGGCTGTGCCGGTGATTTATGGCATTATCACCGCGGACAGCCTGGAACAGGCCATCGAGCGGGCCGGAACAAAACTGGGTAACAAGGGCTGGGATGCAGCGCTGGCAGCTATTGAGATGGCGAACCTTTACGGCCTGGTAGCAGGGAAATGATCCGGGCAGCCAAGAGGCGCTCCATCATTACGATCGTCTGGTTGCTGGCGGTGGCCATTCCCGCCTTTCCGGAAATCCTCTCGTGGAAAACCATCACCAACCAGTCCACCGTGGAAGATATTGCCGTCGTAGGCGATTCGCTCCTTCTTGCAACCAGCGGTGGCATTGTGGTGTTTGACCGGAAAAAAGAGGCTTTTGTCGCCTCTTTTACCAATACAGAAGGCCTGAGCGCCAACCATCCAATCCGCGTTGTGGTGGACCGTTCGGGAAACTGGTGGGCGGGAATGGCCAGCGGCGATCTTAACCGCTATGACTTGAAACGGGAAACGTGGGATTATTTTCCAGATTTTAGCCGTTTTCAGCTTCACGACATGATGCTTTCCGGCGATAGCCTGTTTGTGGCCCTACATATCGGCATCAGCCTCTTTCTCATTTCCAAAGAAGAAGCCAAAGAGACATATCAGAACCTGGGGGACTTTCCGGTCGCATCGGATGTTTTTTGTGCCGCCATCTTCCAAAACGCGCTCTGGGTGGGAACGGACGATGGACTGGCCTATGCCGATCTTAACCAGGTTAATTTGAAAGCGCCACAGAGCTGGCGAAATCTGACGGTGGACGATGGGTTGCTTCCAGGACGAATAACGGCGTTGCTGCCGGTAGGGGATACGCTCTGGATCGGTACGGAAAGGGGGATGCAATGGTACACCCCCGAAGGCCTGAAAATTCCCTCCGGAATGCCTGCTGAGCCCGTAACCGGGATGGCGGCCGGGAAAAAAACGGTTTTTGTGGCCTTTGATCACCGTCTTTACCGCTACAACCGCCAAACCGGAGAGATCGAATATCTCACCTGGGTCACACCTCAAATTCACGCCATTGGGATGGACCCTGAGGGAACGGTTTGGTTGGGAACGGAAGGCGAAGGGCTATTAAAGGTAGATCCGGTTTCCGGCGATACAAAGCAGTACCTGCCCGATGGCCCGGCAGGCAACCAGTTCGGTGATCTGGCTGTGGATGGCGAGGGAAGGCTCTGGTGTGCCAGCTCGGCCCTGTACGGAGCAGGAATTTACCGCTATGACGGTACCGGATGGACAAATTTTAACACCCGAAAAGGAAATCTTCCTTCTGATCAGACGGTCGCTGTGGCTGCAACTCCCGCTGGAGATGTCTGGGTAGGGACTTGGGGAGGTGGAGTATTCCGCTTCCATCATGGTGAAATGGAGGCCTACACAGCCCAAACCGGTCATGTTTTCGGGATTCCGGAAAATGTGGGCTATGCGGTTATCAATGAAATTGCCGTGGACCGCCTCGGCACGGTATGGATGGCCAATTTCCGTGCCTATAACGGAACCCGGCTTATCGCCGTTACTCCGGACCTTCAGTGGGCCTATTTCACTGTTTCCGACGGGCTCCCATCGGCCAATGTCACCAGCATCGCCGTGGATCTGGAAAACAGAAAGTGGATCGGGACGGATGGCAACGGCGTCTATGTCTACGACGATAAATACACTCCACTGGATCTCTCGGATGATGAGATCGTTTTGCGCTTAACCACTGCAGACGGCTTGGAGAGCGGAAACGTCACCGCCGTTGCGGTGGATTCGCTGAATACGGTCTGGATCGCTACCACGGGGGGGCTAAATGCCTACCAGGCCGGTCGCGTATTTACCATGTACGGTCTGATTACCAACGACATCCGCTGCGTCGAAGTGGATCCGGTGGGGAACAAATGGGTGGGGACGTCATTGGGGTTGAGCATCTTAAAAGACGATATTACTTGGGAGCATTACACAACAGAAAATAGCCCGTTGCCAGCACCCACAGTGGAAAGTGTGGCCTTTAATCCAATTACCGGGCAGGCGTTTGTGGGAACGACTGCGGGACTGTCCGTTCTTGAAACCACTCTAATCCGCCCGGCAGTAAAGATGGAACGGCTCAATGTGTACCCTAATCCTTTTCATTTGAGTGAAACAGGTGGGGCAACCCATCTAACCATTGACGGATTGGCGCGCGATGCTGCCGTGGGCATTTACACTGCCCAGGGAAATCTGGTCCGCAAGCTCAGCGCAGCATCGGCCAGCGGCCGAATTCTTTGGGATGGCCGCGATCAAAATGGCGAGTATGTTCCCAGTGGTGTTTACTTGGTTGTGGCAGTAGACCCGGCCGGAAAATCGGTTGCAACAAAAGTTGCCGTTTTAAGAAAATGAGTGCGGGGAAATGCTGAAGAAACTTTATGTGAAAAACTTCGCACTGATTGAGGAATTGGAAATCACCTTTTCGGAAGGATTTAATGTCATCACGGGTGAAACAGGAGCGGGGAAATCCTTGATCATTAATGCCTTGAATTCCATTCTCGGAGAAAGGATTCCGCCGGATGTGCTGCGCCGCGGGGCCGAACGGGCGATTATCGAAGGTGTATTTGTGAATGTTCCGGGCGAAATTGACCATTTGCTGGTGGAGAATGACCTGGAGCCCAGTGGGGGAGAACTTATTTTGCGGCGCGAACTACATCAGTCCGGCCGTTCCCGCACCCTGATTAACGATGCTGTCACACAAATTGGTCTCCTCAAGAAGATCTCCGACCGCCTTGTGGATCTCCACGGGCAGCACGAGCACCAGTCTCTATTACAGGAGGAAAACCACCTGCGCTTTCTGGATGCTTATGCTGATCACCTGGATCAGGTACGCGAATTTGTCCGGAAGTATGATGAGCTCCGCAGATCCATGCAGGAGCTGGAAACCCTGAGACAGTCAGCCTTCGAACTGCGGCAGCGCCAGGATTTTCTGGCTTTTCAAATCCGTGAGATTGAGGAGCTGAATCTTCAGCCCGGAGAGGAAGAGGAACTTCTGAATGAAGAACGGATTCTCGCCAATTACGAGCGGCTAATGATTCTGTGCAACGAGGTTTCCCAGCTGCTATACGAGCAAGATGGAGCAGCTCATTCCACTCTATCACAGGCGCTGGAACGGCTGCAGGAACTGGCAGAAATTCACCCGCAATTTCGGGAGGCCGTTCAGCTCATCGAATCGGCCATGGTTTCGGTGGACGAAGTGGTGCGGACGGTAAGCGATTTTGCAAGTACGACCGATTTCGATCCGGAACGGCTGGAACAGATCCGCGTGCGCCTCAGTCAGATCAACCGGGTCAAGAAAAAATACGGGCTGCCCGTGGAGGAAATTCTGCGGCATTTGCAGGAGCTGAAAGAAGAGCTGAACAAAATCGAGAATCTGGATGACCGGCTGGCGGAGCTGGAAGCCTCAATCGCTCAGAGAAAGGGGGAATTGCGGAGCCTTGCGGAGAGATTGTCGACAAGGCGTAAAGAAGTGGCAGCCCAGCTGGCCCGGGAGGTGGAACAGGTTCTTGGTGAGATTGGCATGGGAAGTGCCCGCTTCCGGGTGGATTTCGCCAGCTATGAACCTGGAGAAGAGGGGAGCGTGGATCTGGGCAAAGGAACGGCTGTCCGGCGGTACGGCAAAGATCGGGTACGGTTTCTCATATCGACGAACCCGGGCGATGAATTCAAACCGCTGGCACGCATCGCTTCGGGAGGCGAGATCTCCAGAATTATGCTGGCCCTGAAATCCGTACTTGCCGAAAAGGACCAGATCGATGTGCTGGTTTTTGATGAAATCGATATCGGGATTTCTGGCCGAATCGCCGAAGCTGTGGGAAGAAAGCTACGCCAACTGGCACGGTCCCACCAGATCATCTGTGTGACCCATCTGCCGCAAATCGCCGGATTTGGCCAGGAACATTATTCCGTGCGCAAGGAAGTGCGGGATGGCGAAACGTTCACTCTGATTCACCACCTCGACCAGGATGAACGGGTTAAAGAAATTGCCTATCTGCTCGGCGGTCAGAAAATTACAGAAACCACACTGAAGAACGCACAAGAACTCCTGGAACTCTATTCCAGGGAGTAATGAGCGAGGAGGGAGGACGGTAAAAATTTCGCGGAAAGAACGGAGAAGGGAAGAAGATCGATCCTGTTTTTGTGAAAGATGGAGATGAACCTTGGAGAAGCTGGTTATTGAAGGTGGCAAGAAACTAAAAGGGGAAATTACCATCAGCGGCGCGAAAAATGCGGTGCTGCCCATAATGGCAGCGGCGCTGCTGGCTCCGGGAAAGCACATTATTGAAAATGTTCCCAATTTGCGGGATGTGCGTACCATGGTCAGGCTTCTGCAAACCATGGGTGTAAAGGTGGAGTTTGGAGATCACGTTCTGGAAATTGATGTACCGCAGGAACATTCACTTGAGGCTCCCTACGAACTGGTCAAAACCATGCGGGCCTCTTTTTATGTCCTTGGGCCGCTGGTGGCCAGGCACGGTTATGCACGGGTGTCGCTTCCCGGAGGCTGTGCCTGGGGCCCGCGTCCAGTGAATTTTCATCTGGAAGGGCTTCGTAAGTTGGGCGCGGAGTACGACATCGATCAGGGCTATGTGGTGGCTCATACCCGGAGATTAAAAGGGGCCTACCTGGCATTTGATGTTCCCAGTGTTGGAGCAACGGGCAACCTGATGATGGCGGCTGTGCTTGCAGAAGGCCAGACCGTAATCGAAAATGCGGCCATGGAGCCTGAGATTCAGCAACTTGGGCACTATCTCAACGCCATGGGAGCACATATCGAAGGGATCGGAACGAAGACGCTCACGATTCGCGGCGTTTCGATGCTAAAACCGGCGCGAATTGCCGTCATTCCAGACCGCATCGAGGCCGGCACTTTTCTGGCCGCGGCAGTCATGACCGGTGGCGTCGTGTGTCTGAGAAACGTACGGCCCGATCATATGGTTGCTGTTATTAGCAAAATGGAAGAACTTGATGTGAAAATGGACATTTCTGAAGGATGCATCCGGTTAAAGGCGGATGGGCGCATTCGTCCGGTGAATGTGATTACCGACGTATATCCCGGTTTCCCGACCGACATGCAGGCTCAGTGGACGGCCCTCATGACCACTGCCGATGGAACCAGCACCGTTACCGATACCATCTATCTGGACCGTTTCAGCCATGTTCCTGAGTTGAACCGTCTCGGAGCCAATATTGAGGTGGATGGCAATACGGCCATTATTCGTGGCGTGAAAAAGTTGAAGGGCGCCAAGGTTATGTCTACCGACCTCCGGGCGTCCGCTTCACTGATTCTGGCAGGGCTCATTGCCGAGGGGCGCACCGAAGTCCTCCGTATTTATCACATCGACCGCGGGTATGAACGGATTGAGGTGAAGCTGCAGCAACTCGGCGCTCGGATCTGGCGAGAAAAGACGGAAGAATACTGAATCGATCCGCCCGGAGCCGGCATCCCCCAGTGCCGCCACGGCGTTCAAAGCCCTAAACAAGCTTCGGCAAATCCACGGAACTTTTCTGCTCCCTTTTGCATCAAAAATGCTTTTCTCCTCTCGGAGCCGGAATAGAGAGAATTTTTTCCTTTCTGATGAGAGAATTCACGTGGGGGGCATGATTTTTTCTGACGGCACTTCATTTTCCTTTGAAAAGGTCGCTGGAAATTTTTAACGTCAAACAAGTCTGTTACGTCCCGGTAACGGTAATTACCTTTGATTAACATAATCTAACTCGATTGAGCATCAATGAGATGAGGTAGCCATGTCTTTTGTGCACTTGCACACTCACTCGCATTTCAGCCTTCTGGATGGCGCCTGCCGGATTGAGGAGCTGGTAAAGAGTGCCCGTGATTATGGCATGCCGGCCCTGGCACTCACTGATCACGGTAACATGTTTGGGGCCATCGAATTTTACCAGGCAGCCGTTGAGGCTGGCATAAAACCGATCATTGGCGTGGAAACGTATGTGGCGCCGCGGAGCCGTAAAGAAAAAACCCGCTCCGAACATGAGGACAGTGCCTACCACCTGATCCTGCTGGCCAAGGATCTCACCGGCTACCGCAATCTCATGAAGCTGGTTTCCATTGCCTATCTGGAAGGGTTTTACTACAAACCGCGCATCGATCTGGAAGTTCTGCGAGAGTACCATCAGGGGATCATTGCATTGAGCTCCTGTCTGAAAGGGGAGATCCCACGGGCCATCATTCAGGGCCATATCGAAAAAGCCAAAGAGAAGGCCGAAGCCTACCTGAAAATCTTCGGGGACGATTTTTATCTGGAGGTGCAAAACCACGGCATCGAAGAGGAAAAGCTGGCATTGGATGGAATCAAATATCTCAGCGACGTGCTCAGCGTTCCTATTGTTGCCACGAACGATATTCATTATCTCAAGCGCGAACACCATCTGGCCCACGATGTGCTACTGTGCATTCAGACCGGCAAGGATCAGGATGATCCCTCCCGGCTGAAATATTCCACTCAGGAACTGTATTTCAAATCACCTGCGGAAATGCAGCAACTGTTTGCCGAAATGCCAGACGCGGTGGAACGCTCGCTGGAGATTGCGGAGAAATGCAATTTGGAGCTGGATTTCAGCAAAACCTATCTGCCTAAATTCGAGATTCCGCCCGAGAGTTCAGCCACCACGCTGGAAGAGTATCTGCGGGAAGTGGCCTGGGAAGGATTGAAGCGACGCTATCCAGAGATAACACCGGAGATTAAAGAAAGGTTTGAGCGGGAAATTGACATCATCAATCAGATGGGATATGCCGGGTATTTTTTAATAGTGAAGGACTTTATCGATTACGCGCGAAGCCGGGATATTCCAGTGGGGCCGGGACGCGGATCTGCAGCGGGGAGCCTTGTCTCTTATGCCCTGGGAATTACCAATATTGACCCGATGAAGTACAACCTTCTTTTTGAACGTTTTCTGAATCCGGAACGAGTGACCCTGCCAGACATCGACATTGACTTCTGTTTTGAGCGCCGGGAGGAAGTGATCGATTATGTGCGCCGGAAGTACGGGGAAAAGAATGTCACGCAGATTATTACTTTTGGAACAATGGCAGCCCGGGCGGTCGTGCGCGATGTAGGACGCGTCCTCAAGCTGAAATACGGCGAGGTGGATCGCATTGCAAAGCTCATCCCTTTTGGCATGTCCATTGACGAAGCTTACAGGAACGTGGCCGAATTCCGCCAGATCTTCGAAAAGGGAGACGAGAAATACAAAAAGCTGCTGGAATATTCCCGGGTTCTAGAAGGGCTGGCCCGCCACGCTTCCACACACGCAGCTGGGGTGGTTATTGCGCCCGATGAGCTAACCAATTATGTGCCGCTTTACGTTCAGAATACTGGAGATGTTACCACCCAATATGACATGAAGTCCATCGAGAAGATTGGCTTGCTGAAGATGGACTTCCTGGGATTGCGGACACTGACCGTCATCAAAAATACGGTCAAAATGCTGGAAAAACGAGGGATTCAGATCGATCTGGACCAGATTCCGCTGGATGATCCCAAGACCTACGAGCTGTTCAGCAACGGCGAAACGGTAGGGGTGTTCCAGTTCGAAAGTAGCGGCATGCGGGATTGTTTGAAACGGTTGAAGCCGCAGCGTATCGAAGATCTGATCGCCATGAACGCCCTTTACCGCCCGGGCCCCATGTCCATGATCGATGACTTCATCGATCGGCGCCACGGCCGCAAAAAAATTGAATACCTGCACCCGATGCTGGAGCCCATCCTGAAGGAGACGTACGGGGTCATCGTGTACCAGGAGCAGGTGATGCAGATTGTAAGCCAGCTGGGCGGGTTCAGTCTGGGTGAGGCTGACCTGGTGCGCCGGGCCATGGGGAAAAAGAAGAAAGACCTCATGGCGCAGCAAAAAATCAAGTTCATCGAAGGAGCCAAAGAACGGGGAATCGCCCAGAAAACTGCGGAAGAAATCTGGGACCTGATTGCACGTTTTGCGGAATACGGTTTCAACAAGTCCCACGCAGCAGGATACTCTGTGGTAGCCTACCAGACAGCCTATCTGAAAGCGCATTACCCGGCGGAATTTATGGCCGCTTCGCTCACCAGCGAAATGGGCGACACCAGCCGGATCATGATTTTGCTGGATGAGTGCAAACGTCTTGGACTGGAGATTTTGCCGCCAGATGTGAACGAGAGTGATGCCGATTTCAGCGTTTCCGGGAATAAAATCCGCTTTGGGTTGGGTGCCATCAAAAACGTGGGGAAAGGGGCCATCCGTTCTATTCTCCAGGCCCGCAAAAAATACGGACCGTTCAAGAATATCTTTCATTTTGTTGAACATCTGGATCTGCGTGCAGTAAACCGGAAAGTGCTGGAAAGTCTGGTTCAGGCGGGGGCGCTGGATTCCCTGGAAGGGCACCGTGCTCAGCTGTACGAGAGCATTGACCTGGCCCTAAATTATGCCCAGAAGGTGCAAACGGAAGAGATGCGGGGGCAGATCAGCATCTTTGACACGGCTCCGGCCGGAAACCGGAAAGGGGTGGCCAAGTATCCGGAACTTCCCGAGGTAGAGCCGTGGAGCCACTTCCGAATGCTAACACTGGAGAAAGAACTGCTGGGGTTTTATGTAAGCGGACACCCGCTGGAAAATTACCGTAACGAAGTGCGTGCTTTTTCGACCATCAATCTCGCGAACCTGAAGGCGCTGACGGACGGCAGCAATCTGCGCGTTGGAGCCATTATTACCTCCGTGAAGACGATCCTGGATCAGAACCGGCGGACCATGGCATTTGCAACCGTAGAAGATTTTTCGGGGAGCGCGGAAATGCTGGTTTTTGCCAGCGTGTATGAGAAATTCCGCGACCTGATTCAGCCCGACTCTCTGGTACTGATAGTGGGACGGGTTTCTACGGATGAAAACAGGGAGCCAAAGATCATTTGTGACGAGGTAATTCCGCTGGACCAGGCACGGCACCGCTTTACCCGCAACGTTTGTCTGAATCTGAAGCTGGAAGACATCAAAGTAACTCTACTGCAAAAAATTGAACGGCTGGCAAAAGAACATCCAGGACGCTGTCAGTTGCTTCTGCACGTGACTAACGGAGACCGGCGGGAGTACATTATTCGCTCCCGGAAATACAAAGTTGCCCCGGAGTCTGGCCTGCTGGAAGGACTGAAAGAACTGCTGGGCAAAGAAAACGTCTGGATTGAAGGGGGAAAGACATAAATCGCGCTGTTTTTGCGATTGTCGTGCCTAAAATGCTAATCTCAAGCCAAGCTGATTAACATTTTTCAAAAATTGATCGCGAGTTGACAATATCAGAAAGGGGAGAGAACGAACTGTTTCCATTTGAAGACAGCCATGTTTCTTAAAGAGTACATTTTTTTAAAAAAATGAATGATTTAAATCTTAATATCTCTAAAATAGAGCGGTATGATTTTTGTAAAAGATTCAATTTGAGAGAGAGTTTCTTTGGAATACATTGATTTTTTGACATCTCGGCGGAAATTTCCTCAGGCTGTGAACTGATTTTGGAAGTACCGTTGCTAAATTTGGTTGGTATTTTTCTATCGGTCATGTGCCGGCCTTATTGTTTGTTCTTTAATAAACCGCATATTTATCATATTATCAATGAGTTACACAAATTTTAGGGGAGAAGCATTATGGAACGGCTTATGCGTGTTGGCCTTTTGGTGGGGGTCATTGGTATTTCTATTGTGGGATGCGCGACCACCCGAAAAGCGCGTGTGTTTAACTTAGACATCTCTACTGGTTCCCAGTCTATTAGTCGGCAAATTGTCCCAGACACGCTTTCTGAGAGCGAACGTCAAAACTTTACAATTTGGGATTTGAATGTGAGTCTAATTGTTCCAGGTGGGATTGAGAAAAGCAAAAAGATTACGGAAACAGATTCTACAATGGGTATGGAAATTATTCATGGGAAGGGTGGCTTAATCATCGAAATTGCGGTTGAAAGAGGCAATATGATCTATATGGGACCGCTTATTTGTTATAGGGCGATTGATTATATTGCCATGCAAAAAAAGCGCTACGGTTGTGTGATATTGTCGGACTCTCTAAAAGTGAAGCAACCTATCGCATGTTATAGTAGCCATCCTAAATTTGGTGGCATGGCCATTGCCGCTTTCGTCTGTGAATTGGCTCCCGAAAAAAATAAGGAGGTCGTGGCGGTGGTGGCGGCTTACGGTACATTTCTTGATAACCGAAACAATCCTGCTCAGCTTTTCATAACAATCAGAGTCCCGAAAGAAAGGTTTTTCTTGGGTGATGACCGGATGGTAATGGGAATTCTGGAAAGTCTCCAAATAGAGGGAGCAAGGCCTTTTACCGCTGGGTAAATTTGGGGAAAACGTACAAGGAATTGGATAGCGTGTAAGGTTCAATATTTCTAAAGTTAAAAGAAGATATTCTCGAATATCTACGGGAAAATAGTTGATGACTGGGTAGGATAAGTGTGTGGCTGAATGAACGCTATTATGTTGTAGCTGTTTTTCCCCAAGTTTCTGTTAGGATTTTCTCAAAAAGCTTTTTATTGGAAGCTTTTTACGGTTTGAAAACCGCTATTGTGGATCTTTATGTTTTTTCACGAGTGCGGCGTTTTCTCATCAAATGGCCTGCGATGCCTGTATTTACCGGATGTTAAAAAGCGGTCCAAAAAATTGTGGTTTGTTGCTATCATGGATCGAGTATTAGATTCCCGATTTATCAATATCATTTTTTCGGAAGAAAATAGCGCTTCGATTTAAAGATTTTTCGAATAATGCATCAGATTCAAAAATGGCGAACATTGTTTAATCTTTAAATGAATTATTTTCTCATATAAATCTTAGTGGCAGACGAACCAAATCAGGGGGAGATAAAGTATATCAAGACGTTTCTTTTTTCCTGTCTTTATCAATTCCAGAAGAAAAATATTTTGTAGGAGCCTTTGTGTAGAAGAAGTAAATTGAACCATCATATTGTTAAAAAGCAACGAATATATGATAAATAAAATAGACAAATAAAAGCATAGTACTTGTTCTCCCGTCTGGCTTTTCTTTCCATTTTGCATTTTTCCCTTGACAGAACTGGGAATTGCCATTACATTATAGGTGAACAAATGTTCCCTATTTATCAGGAGGGTTTTATGAAATTTGAAGAGCTCACACCCAGGCAGCGGGAGATTTACGAGTTTATCCGTGAGGAGATCCGCCGGAAGGGAATTCCACCGACGTACCGGGAAATTGGCGAGCGGTTCGGAATCCGCTCCACCAATGGGGTAAAGCGGACGCTGGACGCGTTGCTGAAAAAAGGGTATCTGGAGCGGCATCCCAATATTTCCCGGGGGCTGGTATTGCCCGGGGAGATGATGCCGCTGGCCAACCTGAAGGAGATCCCGGTTATCGGGCGGGTGGCGGCTGGGCAGCCCATCATTGCGGAGGAAAACTGGGAAGGCACCATTCACATAGACGGAAACCTCTTTAGGGGAGAGGGGTACTTTGCCCTCCGCGTCCGTGGAGACAGCATGAAAGATGCCGGCATTTTCGATGGGGACATCGTCATCGCCCGCCAGCAGAGTACGGCCCAGAAGGGCGATATTGTAGTCGCCCTTTTGGGGGAGGAAACCACCGTGAAGCGGTACATTCCCAAAAACGGCGAGATCATTCTGATGCCGGAAAACGAGGAGTACGAGCCGATTGTGGTCCGGCGGGACGACCCGGATTTCCGAATTCTCGGGAAGGTGACAGGGCTCCTGAGAAAGTTCTGACGGCATCTTGCAGTATAAGGAGGCAAGAAAATGGTGTACGAGGATGTCAACGAGCCCATTGAGGTGATCACGGTTTTCCGCCATGGCCGCATCCGGCCGTTGAAGTTCAAATGGAAGAACCGCGTATACAGCATTACCCGGATTCACGGCGGATGGGTGAGCGACGAGGGCTACAGCAAGCACTACCATTTTTCCGTCTCCACCGGTGGCCCGGACTGCTTTGAACTGTGTTTTGACACCGGCAGCATGACTTGGGAACTGACCCGCGTTTTCATGGAAGGATAGAGATGAGAAACCAGCGGCGCATCTTACACCTGGATATGGACGCCTTTTTTGCGGCCATCGAACAGCGGGACAACCCGTTTTTGCGGGGCAAACCGGTCATCATTGGTGGGGCGCCTGAAGGACGGGGAGTGGTGTCTACCTGTTCGTACGAGGCCAGAAAGTACGGGGTCCGATCTGCCATGCCCATGGCGCAGGCAAAAAGGCTCTGTCCGCATGCCGTGTTTGTACCGCTCAACGGAGAAAAATACGCTTTCGTCTCGCGGCAGCTCATGAACCTCCTCCGTGAGTTTTCTCCCAAGGTGCAGCCCATTTCTGTGGATGAGGCTTTTATGGATATTTCGGGTATGGAGCGGCTGTTTCCCACAGAAGAGGCGCTGGGAAGGGCCATCAAGAAGGTGGTGTGGGACAAACTCCGGCTGACCTGTTCCATCGGCATTGCACCCACCAAAGTGTTCGCAAAAATGGCCTCGGGAATGCAGAAACCGGATGGGCTGACGGTCATCCGCCAGGAAGAAGTGGAAACACGGATCTACTCCCTGCCAGTGGAAGACCTGTGGGGGATTGGGGAGAAAACGGCAGCGGTGCTCCGGAAGCTGGGGATCAAAACCATCGGGCAGCTGGCCCGTGAAAGCGAGGCCAGACTAAAAAAAGTGTTTGGCAAAAACGGAGAACTGATGGTTCGGGTGGCACGGGGGCAGGTGGATTCCCCGGTGCTGGCACTGGAAGAGCTTCCTCCCGAAAAATCGGTGGGACACGAGCACACCTTCTGGGACGATACCAACGATCTGGAAGAAATCCGGGCGGAATTACTTCTCTTGTCCCAGAAAGTAGGCCGGCGCCTCCGGAAGAACGGTTTCAGGGGACGGACCGTTACGGTTAAACTTCGTTATGACAACTTCCAGACGACAACCCACCGCACCACCCTCACATTTTACACAAACAACGATATGACCCTGTTCAAAACGGCTTTTCACCTGTTTTTGAAGCGGTACGAAAGTGGAAGGAAAATCCGCCTGATTGGTATTTCGGTTTCCAATCTGGTGAATGGAACCGCTCCAGCCGCTCTTCTCCCCTTTGAAGAGGAACTTCTCTGGCAGGTTTCTGATGAAAAGCTTTTCCCGGTTCTGGACCGCATCAAAGACCGGTTTGGCGAGCACGCGATCTGGCGCACAACCAACCTCATACTCTTCCGCGACCGTTAAATTTTACTTTCCCGTAAAAAATGCTTGATTCTTCTCCGGCCGAATTGTTTATTTTATTGTCTTTCTGAACAGCCTGTTCGGCCAGCAGGTCCGCGGGCTTCATTCGTTGATTACGGAGAGTATCGGTTGCCAGGAACGGTTTCGGTAAACAACGTGCCGGAAGCAAAACCAACAATCCTCTACATCGGAAGGGAGTCCGATTTTGTTCAACGCCTCACACCGATTGTTAACGCCAATGGTGTCACCTATGAGGTGGAATCCTGTCCCGACTTGAAGCAAGGGCTTCGCCTTCTGGAGAAAAAAAATTACAGCAGTGTTGTTCTGGATGGTCAGTTGCTTTCCGAAGAGACTCCCGAAAAGGATCAGTATCTTTCCTCTTTTACCCGTGCCCTGCCCGTGATTGTTTTGCTGGAGCCCTCACAAAAGCATGTGGGAGACCGCCTCCTGGCGAGCGGGGTTTTTGATTACATTGTGCGCGGGCCCGGGGATCTCACCTCCTTGCCGTTTGTGCTGAAACAAACGAAGCATTTCGTCCCCCAAAAACGGGAGCCGAAAGAGCGCACAGGGGTTCCTCCCTCCGAAGAAGGCACCGCTTTTTTTGAGGTGAATGAGTCAAGCCGGTTCCTTTCTTTTGATGAAAATCTATCCCGTTTGCTGGGGATTCCGGCAGAGGATCTGAAGCGGGCTTATTTGCTGGACTTCCTAAGCGATGAAGACCGGGAGAAGTTTTACCTGTGGCGTGAACGGGAGGCGCCGAAAGGAGAATCGTTTGTTCTGCAAACACAGATTGTCCTGCGTGACCGGGGATATCTTCCAGTAGATCTTCAGTTGATGCCTTACCAGCGCAGTGACATTTTGTTTTCTGGCTTCCGCGGGTACTTGCGGGTGAGAAAAGAACCGCCCGCTGCCGGAACGCTTCCCATTGTCCAGGAAGAAGTGGTTTACGGGGCCGATATTTTCCGCGAATTCTACGCATTAACACGGTTTCTTGCCCAGGACCTGGTTCAACTTTTTCTCATGAAACTGGCGGAACTGCCTAAGCGGCACATGGATTTCCGGCATTCTGCTCTGTTCCTTTTTGATCCCATCAAAGGACGGTATGTGAAGGAGTTGTCCATTGGCGCAGAGCCAGGCAGAGAGGGCCATCCGGGTTTAATGGATTCGGTATCGCCGCAAACGGTACAAAAACTCTTCGGTGAAAAGGAATTCGCGGTGCTGGTGCGGCAAAGCGTGCTGTCGGCGGAAGAACGGCTTCGGGTCCACGGTTCTCCAGAAAAAGGATTGCTGGAACCGGTAGAATGGCAACCAGGAGTTCCGTGGCAGTCGAGCTGGCGCCTGTTTATCCAGCTAAAAAACAGCAAGAACGAAACCCTTGGCTTCGTGGCCCTTAGCTCCCCGGAAAAAGATACCGTGCCGGGAAAACAGATCCTCCAGCTTGCCGAAATGTACGGCATTTTTGCTTCCAGCCTTATGGAACTGCACCGAAAACACGAGCGTCTGGAAGCAAAATACAAACAGTTCAAACAGATCTTCACCATTCTTGAAACCTACAGCATCAATCTTCCCATCGAAAATTTGATCCGGGAGATTGTTTGGACCATCAAGTTTTCGCTGGGATTTAACCTTGTCATCATCTCCATCTTGAGCAAAAGCACGCGGCGGCTTAAAATCAAGGCTGTGGCTGTGGAGAGCAAAGAAAAAGCCCAGATCCTTTCAAGGTTGCACTTTGCCATCGAAGAGATCGAACCGTTTCTCCAGTCGCGTTACCGGATTTCTCATTCGTACATGGTTAACGTACGGGGGTCGGCCCTCCAGCTTATTAAGCGGATTTACGGGCTGCCGCTCCAGGGGAAGAGGGACCCGCGTTTGTGGGGGTACGATGATCTTCTGTTTGTGCCCATTATCATCCGCAGCCATAAAATTGTGGGGTTTGTCCTTCTGGATGATCCGGCAGACAGGCGACGTCCCGATCTGGAAACCATTCAGATCCTGGAGAAAATTGCCAATTTACTGGCGGTGACAATTGAAAACAAACTGATTTACACCAACCTGAAACGAAAGTGCGAACAGCTTGAGTTGCAGAATGCCAGAAATTCCAATTCCAGCTCACCGAACCGAATCAAGCAGATTTTCCGGAAGATCAATCTGTCGCTGTAAAGCCGGAGAAGACCTACCCGGTTTGTCCGCTGTAGCCGTCCATTTTTCCCTGGAAAAAGGAGTTCTCCCTTGATCGCGTTTTTGCCGTGGTATAACACAGCCTGTGGAGCCAGAAATTGAATGGAAAAGGAGAAGCGCATGGCACGGCACTGGTTGCGTATCCTGTCTGAACACATTCAGCGCATGCGGTCCAGATATCCGGATGACCGGCTGCTGGTTGTATTTGATCTGGAGGGGATCGCGGGGCCCGCCAGCGGTGACGCTGCTTCTGGCGGGACGGCTGTTGGTGAAGTTTCTGCTGAGCTGGAAGTTCCTGGGGAAAACAGGTGGGTTGAGTGGCATGGATCCGGGACCGGCGGTACGCAGGGGGGCAACGATCTTGAGGTGGCGGGAGAAAACTTCCGGACACCTCTGAACCTGCTTCCAGCTCCGTTTGCCGTGGAGTTTATGCGGTGGTTACAGTTAGAGGAAAAGGTTCACATTGGGATACATGCTACACGTCCGTCTTTTTTGCGGAAAGAGATTTCACAGTGGTTCCGGATGTTTGGAAGGCCGTTTTCGCTGGAACTGCCGGAGGATATGATTTACATGCGGAAGGATGAGAAGGATGCCATCCGGCATAAGCTTGCAGGACTCCGCTATTTTCAGGAGAGAAATTTCCGGATTGTGGCAGTTGTGGATGATAATCTTCTGGTTCTTCGCGAACTGCGTAAACTATTGCCCGGAGGGGACGTGCTCCTGATTCACCGGCCTTCACCTTTCGCCGAGGGTATGTTGCCCGCTGGAATCGTTCCCGGTGACGGCTATGATCTGGGGCAGTTTGTTCAGCCAGGGAACCTGCCCCGGTCCGTCCAGTACGTCTGGCACGGGGTAAATGATGCCCGAAATCTTTCCCATTTTCTCGAATCAGGCATCGAATGGATGGAATGCGATATCCGGTTTGATCCGGAAGGAAAAGATCTCATCTTGCGGCATGACGCATTTCATGAAACACCGGTCCAGCCGGGAGAGCGGTGGCTAACCCTGGAAGATGTGCTGGATTCGGTCCGTGAAGCCGGAAAAAAGCTTAAGCTGGATTTCAAAGAAGGAGGTCGGCTGATCCTTCAGGCCCTGGAGCAGGTGAAACGGTTTGCCATTGAGCCGGAGCAGCTATGGATGAACGGCTACCTCGAACATCTCGGTCGGCGTGGCCTCCTAGAAATCCGGAAAATCTTCCCGGAAACCATCTTGCAGGTTCCGGTGGATATTCTAAAGGGCACTTTCCGCGTGTCACCTGAAACGGCACGGCGTATCCTCGACACCTATGCGTCCTGGGGCATTAATCGCTTTTCTCTTAGCTGGAGGACAGCAGACCGATCCCGCATTTTCAGGTGTCTCAAATCCTGGGGCTATGAAATAAATTTTTATAACATTCCCGATCTGCGGGCTTTTTTGGTGGCCGTGTTGCTGGAACCGCGTTCCATTACTGCAGATTTTAATTTCCCGGAGTGGGGGCTTTACGGTAGGGGATCGGGGGAACGAATGCAATTTCACCGCTTTCCGGACGCTCCTTTCTCATCCAGTGTGCCTCCATCCAGCTGATTCAAAGAATTCAGCAATTTTCGGTTAATCCTTTCGGGAGACGTCTGAAAATCCGGGTGGAAGCCTGTGCAACGTGCTTGTGGAGGCTTTTCCAGAGAGGTACCGTTGGAGGGCATAGCTACGGGGTCAAAAATCTCTGGGAAAAATCTGGCAAGCAGCGTATATTATCCTGAATGAATGAAGTTTTAAGAAACCTGTCCCGATGAGGGCCCGTATCTTTTCTGTCACCGTACAGCGGTGGGCTTTGGCAGTTCTCCTGTTTGCGAATTTGCTGGCAGGCGGATGTGCGGACCGGCAGCGGAGCAATCCGCTGGATCCGAAAAATCCAGAAACTGGAGGACGGCCGCAAATCATCCGGGCTTATTCCGAAGAACAGGTGGTGGTGCTGAAATGGCAGCGGCCCGATGTGAATGGGTACAGAGGAATGCGCATATACCGCAAAAAGGCGAATGAGGCAGAATTTGAGCCGGTGGACATGACGGCTGATACGACCACCATCTTCCGGGACCAGGTGGAATACGGGAATGTCTATTATTACACCATCCAGGCCGTAACGCGGGAATATGAAAGTCCGTTTTCGGATCCGGTGCGGCTGAGACCGGGGCCCTCGAAGATCTGGGTGGCCCTCAGCGCTGCCGGGATAGTGGCCAAACTGAGTCCGGATGCCGCCCACGAGGTTTTTACCAGAGGAAATTTCATTTACCCGAACAGCCTTGCGCCCGCCGGGTACCGCCGGGGCGTTTTTGTGACGGATTACTATACCAGTGAAGTTTTGCGCGTGGAAGAGGATGGAACTCTCTCTCACCGCATCTACAATATTTACAATCCTTGGGATATCGACGTGGATTACCAGCGGGCGCGCATCTGGGTAAGCGAGCGGTTTGAAGGGGAAATCCTGTATATGGATTTTAACGGACAGGTGCTGGCCAAAGTGGAGGGGTTGGTACGGCCCTCTTTTCTGGCTGTTGATCAAAAAAATGGATTTTGCTGGGCACTGGATGAGGGAAACGGCAGGGTTCTACGGATCGACCCGGCCCACTTCAGTGTGGAAGTTTATGACCAGCTTCTGGCCCCCAGAGCCCTGTGGGTTCAGGCGGCTAACGGAGCGTGCTGGATCGCAGATAGCTCTCGGGTACTGCACCTTTCTTCCCAGGGGAAGCTACTCCATGAAATTGATGGATTCGAAGATGCTGTGCGCATTACCGTGGATGATAAAAATGGCGATCTCTGGGTGGTGGATTTCCGCCGCACAGCTAACCGCTCCGTGCTGATCCATTATTCGCCATCTCTGGAAAAGGGCGTGGAAGTGGACCGCTTCCCGCGAATTGTCGCCCTGGATGTGGATGAATATGATGGAGCATGTGTGGTGGCGGATGCCTGGAATTATGCGGTAGCCAAGGTGGATCGGAAAGGTAACATCCTGGGTGAGTGGCAAACGCCAGGAATGCCAAGGGATCTTCGGGTGTTCACTCCATGAAGTGGCTTTCAACAACATTCTGGTCCCGCCAGCGAAATTTTTTTATGGTGCTTCTCGGATTGCTGTTCCTGGCAGTCGTGCTGGCTCTGGACCTGGCTTTCCCATATATGAGCGATCTGCCACTTACCCTCTACTGGATGCGAGAAGGATTGATTGTTGCCACGTTCCTGCTGTATGGCGTTACACTGTATGGCCGGCGGTATATCGAAGAGAAAAACATTCTTTACAAGCTGCGGACCGTATTTTTTGCTCTGATCGGCCTGTATGCGGTTGTCCTGGTGCCAAGAATGCTTTTCTCCCGCTCCAGCTCCTTTTCCCTGCACAATCTGTTTGCCTTTTATCCTGCCCTGGAAACCATCTTTTTGCGCATGCTGATTTCCGTGTTTTTTACCCTTTTTATGATCAACATTCTGATTTTGCTGCGGACGCTGGTCTTTTACAAAAGCCGCCGAAAAACCCACCGTCTTTTTCATGCATCGCTGGTGCTTCTTGGTGGGCTGGTTGTGTATGGACATCTATCGCGTACTGTGGTTCAGGTGGAGTGGACGTTCCAGGGACGCACTCCGTTTGAGTGGATTCTCCTGGGTTTTTTGCTCCTATTTCTTGTGATTCTTTCTTTCCGATCTTCCTGGGTTACTTATCTGAACCGCCGGCAAAAATATCTGGCTTTTTGGGGTGGCCTGGCGGTTCTGCCTGCCATTATTCTGGTTTTTCGTTCCAATGTGCTGGATGAAATCAGCCGCTTTAGCCTCACCGTGGGCGCATTTGATTCCTTTGTATTTTACTTCATTACCATCTATCTGGCCTTTACGGAAATCAACCTGCTGCTCCATTTGCCCACGGCCAGCATCTTTGATAAAAAGATGAATGAAATTGCCTCTCTGCAGAACCTCAGCCGGATGATCAGCACGGTGCTGGAATACAACCGGGTGATTGAAAAGGTGACCGAACTGGCTCGGGATGTACTGCGTGCGGACGGTACCTGGCTGGAAATGGTAGAGAACGGCAGTGAGGTGCGGGTTGTCTCCAGCAATGGCCTCAGCCAGAAGGAGCTGGCCAGGCTGCCGGTGAAATTCGAGAAAAGCATTACTTCCTGGGTACTGGAAAACCGACGCTCACTGCTGATCAACGAGATCAGCCGCGATTCCCGGAGCAGCTACCTGCGCAAATGGAAGAAAAACATCGGCTCGCTTCTTAGCGTTCCGCTGGTTTCGCAGAATCGGGTGCTGGGTGTGCTGCACGCCATCAAGCACGAGGAATTCGGATTCGATCAGGACGATCAGGATATGCTGCAGGCCTTTGCCGATCAGGCAACCGTTGCCATCGAAAACGCCCGTCTGGTAGAAGAATCGCTGGAAAAAGAAAGACTGGAGCAGGAACTCCGGGTAGCCCATGATACGCAGCTCAAATTGCTTCCCAAACAGATGCCCTCGCTGCCGGACGTGGAAATTGAAGCCCTCTGCGTTACGGCCAATGAAGTGGGAGGCGATTATTTTGATTTTGTGGAGCTCGGTTCCCATTCGCTGGGAATTGTCATCGCCGATGTTTCCGGGAAAGGAATTTCAGCCGCGTTTTATATGGCTGAACTGAAGGGAATTGTGAATTCGTTCGCGCGGATTTACACCTCACCCAAAGAGCTGCTGATCCGAATCAACGAGACGCTTTACGAGAATGTGGACCGGCAGACGTTTGTGAGTATGGTTTATGCTTTGCTTGACACTTCCCGCCGAAAGTTATATTTTTGCCGTGCAGGTCACGAACCGGTGTTTTATTATTCGGCAAGACACGACCGTCTGGAATTGCTGCAGCCTCAGGGAATTGGCCTGGCCCTGGATTCCGGAAATGTTTTTAACCGGCTTCTGGAAGAACGGAATGTAAAGTGGCGTGGAGGGGATTTCTTCCTGTTTTACACAGACGGGCTGATCGAGGCCCGCAACCAGTCCGGCGAGGAATTCGGTTTCCAGCGGCTATATGAGCTGGTGTGGAAGTACCGGGACAGATCGGCCCGGGAGTTGAAAGAAGTGGTGAAAGAAGAGGTGTTGAAGTTCATCGGGCACGCCCGCCCGCATGACGATTTTTCGCTCATTTTGGTACGTGCAACGTAAACAGGCAGGAGGTACGATGGATCAGTTTTCGATGCAGCGGAAAGAAATGGACGATCTGACCGTCCTTTACATTGAGGGATACCTGGATGCCCACACGGCGCACCAGTTTGAGGAGGCGCTGCGCAAAATCATAGAAGAAGGCCGCTACAAAATCGTCGTGAATTTCTCCCGGCTAAATTACATCTCCAGTGCCGGGCTTGGGGTATTTATGGGCGTGATTGAGGAGGTGCGTTCCAACGGGGGCGACATTAAAATGTGCTGTTTGAGTGATAAAGTGTTCCGGGTTTTTGATCTGCTGGGATTCCCGGCGCTGTACGATATTGTTAAAACGGAGGATGAAGCCATTCAGAAATTCCGTGACGCGCAGGAAAAAGCGCCGGAATAACCGGGCGGCGGCAGAACGCAACCACGCAGGAGGGAATCCGTAAGTAGGACTGGTTTTGCAACAGCAGAAAAGGGAAACACAGGTCATCGGCACGGAACCGGAAAGCGGGACGATTAGCCGGTGGCAGAGCCGTAAAACAGGAACTCGAATGGGAAGGAAAATCGTTGCCACGCAAAACGGAACAATTTTTACTGGTTACGCCCAGTGATAGCAAGAACCTGGTGCTGATCCGCGACCTGGTGGGGAAGATCGCGCTCCGTGCCGGGTTCCCGCAAGACTACGTGGATAAGATTCAACTGGCGGTGGATGAGGCCTGCACCAATGTGATCCGGCATGCCTACCCGCGAAACAGACGGGGCGATATCACCGTCCGTATCGGTGTGGATTCTCGAAAACTCAAGGTTGAGGTAATTGATCACGGGAAAGGTTTTGATGTGCAGGCCGTTCTGGCAAAAGACGTAAATCACCGGCTAAACGAGCTGAAACGCGGCGGCCTGGGGATTTACCTGATGCGGATGCTGATGGACGAGGTCCGGTTTGATGTGAAACCGGGAAAAGAGACGCGCGTCGAGATGGTCAAATACAGGGATCTCCGTGAAACGGACGAACAGAAGGCCCTTCAAAAAAAACTGATTGAAAAATCCCACACACTGCGACGCTAATGGATTATCCGGATCTGACATTTCCGTCGGCTGACCGCTTGCAGGAGATCGAATCCGCCGATTTCCATCAATTAAAACTGCGCTACCTGGAGCTGACCTCCCTTTTTGAAATGAACCGTCTGCTCAATTCCACCCTTGAACTGCGGACCATTTTGAATAATGTGCTTCTCATTCCAATGGGCCGGCTGATGATCAGCCGGGGAATCGTTCTGCTGCGGGAAGGCGATGAAGAGACTGTTACGGTTAGGAATGCCAAGGGAATTCCAGGGCTAAAGGCCGGTACAAAGCTGGGCTGGAAGAGCTGGCCTCTCCGTTATTTCCGGCTTTCCGAAGAGAACCTCCCCCTGAACGAAGAGGAGATCCGTTTTTTTCAGAAAATCGGAGCCGAAATTGTTTTGCCGTTGACAAACGGGCCCAGGGTCCTGGGATTTCTTGCTTTCGGTGCACGGTCGCCGCAACGGACGTTTGGTGAGGAAGACATCCGGTTTCTGGCTTCCGTGGCAGATCTGGCCTCTATTGCGGTTTACAAAAGCCTGCTATTTGAGGAACTTCAGGCATCCAACAAACAGTTGGACCGGAAAGTGCAGCAATTGAACACGATCTTTGAAATCAGCCGGGAACTGAATACTCATCTGGATGAAGACCAGGTGGCACAAATTCTGGCATTTTCGCTGATGGGGGAACTTGTTGTCAACCGGTGCATCGTTTTGTTAAAAAAAGACGGGGGCTGGGAACCGGTTATCAGCAAAGGGCTTGTGGGCGATGTAGCCCACAAACTGGACGATGTGTGCCGCCAGGCGCTGCCGGCCGCATTTTTGCAAAAACCTTCTTGGATCGACCTGCGCCATGTGGATTTGCCTGAACTTTCTCCGTTCAAATCCTGTTTTATTGAAGAAGGCATTTATTATCTAATTCCGCTCTACGGAAAAGAGGGGCTGGTGGGGATCGTGGGGATCAGCAACCGGGTGGATGGGGGAGAGCTGGATCGCGAAGCTCTGGAATTTGCCCATCTGCTGGCCAATGAAGCTGTAATCGGGATTGAGAATGCCTTCCTGGTTCAGCAGATGCTGGAAAAACAGCGGATGGAAGACGAGCTGCGGATTGCCAGGGATATTCAGGCACAGCTCCTGCCGCAAAATCTTCCGGAGGTCCCGGGACTGGAGATGGTCGGAGCAAACATTCCCAGCAAAGAAGTGGGAGGGGACTATTACGATTGCATCCCTCTTGACAACAACCACTGGGGACTGGCCATTGCCGATGTTTCCGGGAAGGGTGTTCCAGCAGCTCTCCTGATGGCCAACCTCCAGGCCAGTTTGCGCACCCTTGCCCTGGGAAAGCATTCGCCGCAGGAGACGGTAGCGCAGGTAAACCGGATCATCTTCGAGAACACTTCTCCCGAGCGTTTTATTACTTGTTTTTACGGTGTTTATGAAGATACGTCACGGCAGCTGACCTATGTGAATGCCGGGCACAATCCACCGCTGTGGGTAAAAAGCAGCGGAAAAGTGGAGCACCTCCGGGGCGGAGGAATTATCCTGGGACTTTTCGCTGAAACCGACTATGAAGCCATCACAATTCAGATGAGTCAGGGGGATCTCATCCTCTTTTATACGGATGGCATTGTTGAAGCAACCAGTGCCAGCGGCGAAGAATACGGAGTAGAGGCCCTGACAGATTTTCTGGTTTCCAGGCGTCACCTGCCGTTGCAAAAGCTCAAAGAGGAACTGATACGCGAAGTGGCGGAATTTGCCGCGAGGGGAGATCCCTTCGAAGATGACCTTACCTTTTTGCTAATCCGCTGCAAATAAACCGCTTTTTCTGGCCATCCGGTTTTGATTGTTGACAAAAAGGGGTATCTGGTTCCATCGTGTGGGAATTTTACGCGCATACCGGAGCGAATCTGTACGGTTTGTCGTCCCACTGGCTGGCTGGAAATATTCTCTTCCAGGAAAAAGGGGATTGCAGGGGCTGTTGGGTTGCTCTTGAAGCGGTGGGGCGTATGGAACCGCTGTTTTTCGTCCTCGCTTTCAGATTAAAGGTGCCGAACCGTCCTATTTTTTCTAAATTTAGAAAAAAAGACTTGAATTTTTTGCCAAACTCATTAGAATACTTAATATCCCGGATATAGTGACAGTAGAGAATCCCGGATCGCTGGCCGCACAACCGGTCAATCGGGTGGAAGATACCGATCGTGTTTTGTTTTCTGGAGAACCGCATTTGTTACGGCCGGGGGAGCAGTATGGGTTGAAGGTATGACTGTGCGCTATTGACGAGTGCAAAGAAATCGTTTGGCTGGTCTGGATGGAAGCCTTTGACAGGATATCTGCGGCAGTTCGGCGTACCCGGCAAATCCTTTTCCGTCTGCCTGACTATCTGGCAAAATTCTATATTCATCTGAACCTGCGGACAAAGTTTGCCCTTCTGATTGGCTCCATCGTTTTTCTTCTTATTTTATCTCTCAGCATTGTGGTGCTTCAGGCACAGCGGATGGTTTTGCAGGAGCGTATTGAAGAACTTTGTCAGCTATCGGTGCAGAATCTGACCAGTGTGGCCAAAGACAATTTGCTGATTCAGAATTACGCGCCCATTCAGGACGTGATCAACAACATGAAGCACCTGAAGATCCGGGGCCTGGCGCAGGCGTTTGTTCTGGACCGCGATGGGAAAATTATTGCCCACACCGACCCGAGCCACATAAATCAGACCGATTCCCTGTACCTGGCTTTTCTGGCAAACCGTTCCGGAGTTTCCCGTATCGTGGCGGGCGGCTACACCGATTATATTCAAACCATTTTAATCCGACCGGCACAGGGGGACGAGCAGGTTCCCATCGGGCTTTCGGTTGTGCGCTTTTCCAATACCATTGTTCAGCAGGCCATGGCGCGGGCGCGGGATATATTGCTGGCCATTATGGCAGTGTTTCTGATCCTGAGCTTTCTGGCGGTACGGCTCCTTTCGGGAAAGCTGTCGCAAAACATCCGGGAACTGGTGGAAGGAGCGCGGGCGGTCGCCGATGGAAATCTGGATGTTCAGGTACAGGTTCGCAGCCGTGACGAGATTGGGCTGCTGGCTGCCGAGTTCAACAAAATGGTGCGGAGCCTGAAGGAAAATCTTCAAATGCGCAAGTTCGTTTCGCCGCTGGCTGTGGACATGATTCAGAGCCAAGTGCGGCAGGGAGAAAGCCGCCGTGAAATGCGCAAAGAGGCCATTGCCGTCCTTTTT
>Ga0209426_1000393_pt1 | contig 48814 bp, 39 predicted proteins | sample Deesub1362B_J571_FD_187697 | JGI IMG/M metagenome (GOLD analysis project Ga0209426, IMG submission 187697) | Deep oceanic, basalt-hosted subsurface ecosystem from Juan de Fuca Ridge flank, Pacific Ocean, CORK Borehole 1362B_J2.571 (SPAdes)... ... | reverse complement strand
CAATTGGTAGTCTTGTTTTCTTATAACTTATTTCACCAGCGTTCTGAAGAATATTTTGGGTAATTGTTTTTCTTGCTTTTTTAATCATATTTAAGGCGGCAAGTATCAAGATTATTCCAAATGAAATTCTTAATGCAGCTTCAGGAATTCTTAAAATGACGTATGCTCCAAGAATTGCCCCTGGGATTGCTGTTAAAGCCATTAGTATTCCAACTTTGTAAAATATTCTTTTCTGCCTGGCATATGCAACAGCTGAAGATATTGAAGTAAATATTACTGCGAAAAGGGATGTTGCTGAAGCTGAATATTCGTTAAAACCGTAAATCTCAGTTAGTAATGGTCTGAAAAGTGCTCCGCCGCCAAGTCCGAGAATGGATGCAATAATGCCGATAAGTATTCCAGCAAGGAAGCAGCTGATCTCGGTTATAATTTTTAACACCACGCATTTATTGATAATCACTGAACTAGGTTTTCCTTTTTTTAATTTTTTGGTTAAATCGAATTTGGCTTTAAATGTCAAAAAGATTATTAGATAAGAAATGATAAATATATCACTGTGTTTATTTGCAATTTGTTGGAAATTGTATTGAAGCATAGAAATTTGGGGGGTATAGGATGGTTGTTACTCAGTTTAGAGGTAAAGACTTTATAACAACGCAAGAATGGAGTATAGAAGAGTTAGAAACTGTATTTGAGGTTGCATTAGATCTTAAAAGAAAATTTGCCATGGGGGAACCTCATGAATATCTTCGAGGAAAAACGCTTTTCATGATTTTTTATAACCCGTCGCTTAGAACGAGGAATAGCTTTGAAGCGGGAATGACTCAGCTTGGGGGACATGCTCATTATTTAGCACCAGAAAAGATCTATACGCCGACTTTGGGACCAGAGGAAACAAAAGGTGGAAAGCTTATAGAGGAAACTAGAGAGCGAATATCAGATACTGCAAGAGTATTAAGTAGATATGGGCATGCAATATCTATTAGGATTTTCGGAGAACCTACAAAATGGGTGTATGGATTCGGTAATAGAGTAATTCGTGAATTCGCTTACTGGGCAGATATACCTGTCATAAACATGGAATGCGATATGTATCATCCATGTCAAGCAATGGCAGATGTATTAACACTTAAAGAAAAACTTAGAAAACTTGAAGGTAAAAAGTTTGTAATGAGTTGGGCATATTCTCCAAGTCCATGGAAACCAGTAAGCGTACCTCAAAGCCTTGTTTTACTTCCAACACGATACGGAATGGATGTAGTATTAGCCCACCCAGAAGGATTAGAACTTGACCCTAAAATTATTGAACAGGCTAAAAAGAATGCAGAAGAATCTGGAGGAAGTTTTGAAATCTCTTATGATATGAATGAGGCATTCGAAGGCGCCAACGTAGTATATCCGAAATCTTGGACTTCTATAAAGTTCCTTCCACCTCAAACAGAAAAACCTAACTTTGACGCTATAAAAGAAATCTTCGAAAAGAACAGAGACTGGATATGTACCCAAGAAAAACTAGATCTATGCAATAAACATGTACTTTACATGCATTGCTTACCAGCGGACCGCGGCTACGAAGTTACAGACGAAGTTATAGATGGACCCCACTCCATAGTGTTTGATGAAGCAGAAAATAGATTACATGTACAAAAGGCTATAATGTTACTAGTAATGGGCGGACGACCATAAGCCAAACAATTCACTTTTCTCCATTTTTATTTTGATAAGAATTTATGTCTGCATTGGTACAAATTTTCCGTATCCTAGTTTCTCAAAGATTTCTCCTTCTGAAGCTACGATTTTTCCTCGTATTATTGTGGTTTTCGGCCATCCTTTTATTTTCATTCCCTCATAAGGTGTCCAACCACACTTATAATGCAACATATCGGCTTTTAATATAGTTTCCTTTTTTAAGTCAACAATTACTAAGTCTGCATCACTTCCAACGTTTATGACACCTTTTCTAGGGTATAATCCATAAATCTTTGCTGGTTTTTCACACAATACTTCACATAATCTGAATATTGAAATTCTGGCTTTATTTACTCCTTCCGAAAGCATCAATGGTAGTAATGTTTCAACACCCGGTATACCACCCCAAGCTTCCCATATATTTTCCCAGCCAACTTCTTTTTCCTCTCTCGGAGAAGGCGCATGATCCGTTGCAACAATATCTATAGTTCCGTTTTCTAATGCTTTCCAAAGAACTTCTCTATCCTTTTCAGATTTTAAGACTGGAAACATTTTTAGGTAAGGTCCCCACTTCTCTAAATCCTTTGCTGTGAAAAGTAGATATTGAGGACAAGTTTCAGCTGTAACTGGCAGTCTTGATTTTTTTGCTTCTTCAATTAGGTACACACCTTCTTTTGTTGTTACATGTGCAATATGCAAATGGCAATTAGTGTCTTTTACAATTCTTAATGCTCTTGCTATCGCTTCTCTTTCCGCGACATTTGGCCTACTAGCCAAGTAATCTACTGGCTTTCTCAATTCTCGTTTTTTAATTTCTTCTTCTAGATATTCTACTATTTCCCCATCCTCGGCGTGGAGAAATTGTATTCCCTTATGTTTAGCTATTTCAGCCATCATTTTTTGAAGTGTCATAATGTTTATTCTATATGGTGGAGATAAGAATGCTTTAAATGATTTAACGCCAATTTTTACATCCTCTGAAACATACTTTATGTGTTCTTCCTTCATGTTTCCAGCATGAAGAGAAAAATCTATAATAGAGTTTCTTTCTCCTATTTTGATTTTATTTTTAAGTTGTTCAGGAGTTACAACTGGAGTTTCAAGTGTAATTTCTATAAAACAAGTAACTCCTCCAGCAGCTGCTGCAATGCTTCCTGACTTAAAATCTTCATGGGACAAATATTTAACGTCATAGATATGTGCATGAGCATCAATTATCCCTGGAAAAACGTAGTTTCTCCCAGCATCAATTACAGTATCAGCTTTAGGTAATAGAGGATCCTTAGCCACCATAACGATTTTTTCGTTCTCAATAGCTATTCCTGCTTCGACTATTTGAGAAGAATATACAATTTTACAATTTTTAATTACAAGGTCAACCACAATGAAATCCTCCTTGCCCTACCAAAATGAACTTGATATTATATTTCAGCTGCTCTTATTTTTTAGTTGGACAATAGAAATAATGTCTCTTAATGGATATAAATAAATTTAAAATATTGTTAGGGATGGATTTTTGTTCCTGTTTTTCCTTCTAAAATGTCTTTAGCTTTTTCTAAATGTCCTATAAAAGCCGATTTACCGCCATTTTTAACAAACCTTATTGCTGCCAAAACTTTCGGACCCATACTACCAGGTGCGAAATGTCCTTCATTATAAAGTTTCTCCGCCTCAACTATACTAAGATCTCTTAATAGCTTTTGATTTGGTTTATTAAAGTTTATATAAGCTCCTTCGACATCCGTTAAAGTAACAAAATAGTCAGCACCAACTAGCGTAGCAACTCTCTCACTAGCAAGATCTTTATCAATAACTGCTTCTATTCCTCTTAATTCACCGTCTTCAAGTATTACTGGTATGCCTCCACCACCAGATACAATGATAATAAAGCCATCATTTAACAGTTTTTTAATTGCTTCTTTTTCAATGTTGTCAATAGGGTCGGGAGAGGGTACTACTCTACGCCAACCTCCTCTTGGATCTGGTTTTATGATCCATCCCTTTTCTTCCATAAGTTTTTTTGCAGTTTTTTCGTTATAGTATGGCCCTACATATTTTGTTGGATTTTTAAAGGCAGGATCATTCCTATCTACAAGTACTTGATTTACCATCGTTACAACGGTTTTGTTTATGCCTCTTCTCCTTAACTCATTATGTAATGCTTGTTGAATCATATATCCAATCCATCCTTGTGTCATAGCGTTGGCTATGTCCATTGTTAAAGGTGGTAATTTATGCTTCAGTGCCTCCATCCATTCAAGTATATTTCCAACTTGAGGACCATTACCATGTGTTAACACTACCTGATAGCCCTTCTCAATAATTTCTGCAATTTGTTTCATAGCATTTCTTACATTATCCCATTGCTCTTGAACAGAGCCTTTTTGTCCTTTTCTTAGGAAAGCATTACCTCCCAAGGCTATTACTACTAATTCTTTTTCACTTGAGGTCAAATAAAGCACCTACCTTTCGTATAATGATCTGCCAAAATAGGTCGAAGATAAATCTTAATAAGCTCCAAACTTTATTTAAAAGTGTTCATATTTCATACGTCTTGATCCACATCCTCATTAAATATTTTGGGAAATAGCGTAACTTTTAAGGATACTAAAACTAACTAGCTAGTAACACCATTACTTAAATTACTTAAAACAATGTTATTAAAAAATTAAGTTTGATTTTGTTTCGAAACATAAAAATATGATTATAATACCGATCGGCCAGAAAGCGTAGAATTTATAATCTTGAAAGTTCAATGATAAGTACAGTTAAAATCTTGTCAAGTATCTTTGGAATCTTTGATAGAATAATATAAACTGCAAAAATAACAACGTTTAGCTCTCCATATTTATTTTGTCCCTTCTCCACATATTAGATGTTTATTTGTAACGCAAAAATCGCTGGCACTAAGATGTGAGAAAATGTCATTTACCACGATTTACGGCTTTTTTTGGCCTTTGAATAATTATTAAATGTTTATGAAAGTTTTTGAAAATCGAATCATTAGATCCTGTTTATATCTAATTTTCTTTGAATTTTTTTGGCAAAAATATTTTTATCATGCTGCAAAAGTATATAGGGGGTCAAAGATGGTTAATGAGGAGGAATTAGTGAAAATAATAACGGAGTATAGTTATGGTACATGGCGGGCACAAAAAGATTGGAAAGCACCTTTATTCATCACTGACGCAGAAGGCCCTTACTTCTATGACGCTGCAGGAAAGCGATATCTCGATTTCTCATCACAGTTAATGTGCGTAAACCTCGGCCATAAAAATAAAGCTATAATTGAAGCCATATGCGAACAAGTGAAAAAATTATCATATGTAGCCCCTTCATTTGCATGCGAAATAAAAGCAAAAGCAGTAAAAGCTTTACTCGAAGTTATGCCAAAGGGGTATGACCCCCTATATTTATGTGATTTTATTCCAAATCGCATTTACAATAAACTACTTAAGAAATGAATTTATCCGTCGTTATAAAACAACATTTTGTTCTTATGCACAAAAATATATAAATATTAATGCAACCCTAGACAGTCACAGATGCTGAACTTTAACAAAATTAAATTAAAATAGAATGGCTACTAGCACATGCTGCCTCTAATCGTTAAAAACAAAAATAAAAATAAATTTGATGAAATTATGTTCTTTTTATGTTTAGTGCCGCTTTTTGATAACTGCTACCACAGCAATTACTATAGCTAAGAAGATGCCGCCGACAATGTACATTGTTGGTATTCCTGCTATCGTATCTTCTCCTGCTGTTATCTCTGCTTCTACTGTTGTCGTTGTGAGTCCGATTACTGGATCATGTACGAGTTTGTTGGTGAAGTGTGGATAGCATAGGAATACTCTAATACAGTCTTCGCATGTTGCATAGGATGCTGTTGTTTCTCCTTCTGCACTATCTACTAGAGCTTTTGCTGTGTAGTCAAAGTAGCCTAGTTGTTCTCCACATCTTATTTCTAATGCTTTTCTGTCTTCTTTGTCTTCTATTGGTCTTTCTTCAGCCATCTCTTTGGACATATCTATGTCTCTACCTTCTACGCTTGGCTTAACTTCCTTTTCCTCTGTAACATTACTCCATGAGATGTCCCAGCGTAATGCAAGCATACTGTCGTCTCTCATCCAGTCCCAGTTCTTAATGACTATGGTGAATTTAAGTTCGGTTAATCCTTTCACTGATACTCCGTCTACTTCTGCATCTTCGAAGAACATGTAGCATACTATGTCAACTTCTAGGTTCTCTTGTCTGAATAATCCTTGTACTCCAGTACTGTTAAAGCTGAATTTTACGCCAATAGTTTCTCCATTGGCATTAGTGATGTTTTGGAATCCTGAAAATTCCCATTCCATCGATTGGAATGTTAACATTGATCCGCCGACAGTTTCGTTGAATTGATAAACGTTGTCTCCGTTTTCATCTATGAATTCTACCATGCTTACAAATTTAACATGATAAACTACTTCTGGATCACTGGTATTCCAGAATAAGAAGTGCACTACTTCACCCATAGCTGTGACTTTTACCGTGAAGACAGGTGTTTCTAGTACCGCCATACCGTTTCTATATTCATAGCGTGACTCTCCGTGTCTACCAGAGAATATTTTGCCAGCTTCTTTGTAGCCTTCTTCTGTAACTCCGATTACCGGATCATGCACTAATGTCTTATTTCCAAAATACGGGACGGCAATGTATAATATTATGTTGTTTCCATCTGTTTTATATGAGCAAGTTACGTCGGCAACTGTCTTTTCTCCTGTTGTTTTATTAACTATTAATGCATTTGTTATTGCGCCGAAGTATGCATGTGTTTCATTTGTAAATTCGCTTACAAATTCTAATGCTGTTAATTTATCTTCGGGATCCTCTGGTTTCACAGGTTTCTCTTCTCCTTCTTTCATAACTTCGTTGGGATCGATTTCTTCTCCCTCCATTATGCAATGACACCCAGGTTTGTTTTCTTTTTCCACTGTAATGTCCTCTTCCACTGTAATGTCCCAGCGTAATGCAAGCATACTGTAATTGGTGTGCCATGGCCAGCCTTCGATTACAACATCTACTTTTAATTCTGCGAGGCCAGATATGTTATAGTATATCATGTCTGGTTCGACTATAATTTGCGCGTCCTGGAAGTACATCTTACATCTTAAAAGTATGTATAAGTCACTATATGCGATTAGTCCTGTCTCATTTAGTTTTGTAGTATTCATTTGTAGTTCGAAGTCAAACCCTATACCAATTATCTCTTCATCCACTGTTATATTGTAAAATCCGCTAAAGTTCCAGTACGGTCCTCCCTGAGCAAATGCAAAGTAAGGTTCCCAGAATTCTCGATGTTCTTGTTGTCCCTGGCCTTCTTCGTATTGAAACATGTCTTCTGCGGTAACTGTTTCATTGTATTGGAATGCCCCATCACCATTTTCATCTATGAATTCTATTAGTGAAACGAATTTTGCAATGTATACGGTTTCGTTGTGTCCTGTTACCCACCATTTAAAGTGTGGTAGACTTGATTTAGTATTTACCATTACTGTTAATATATCGGTTTCTAGTAGTGCTACTCCTTCTTCTTTCTGTGCTTCGTACCTGATTCTGTGACCTTCATGTACTTGTTCACCTTCTTCCATTGTTTCTTGTTTTAGCAGTGTTGTTTGCGCTGTTGATAGTGGTGCTGTTAGTAGTGGCAGTGTTAATGTCAATACTAATAAGATTGATAATATTATCGTTGTATTTTTCATTTTCATTTTCGATTTCACTCTCCAATCTTTTTCATTTTGTTAAGATATTTTAGTATAAAGATTTTTTTAAATGTTTAGCTCGATATTTATCGAAACCTTACCTCGAATAATTTCGAGGTTCGGAAAACTTATTTCGAACATATACAATTAATCTTCTAGGCGAGAGAAAAGATGTCGAAAGGAAAAAAAGAGAAGGACGCAATATACGTAGCATTAAGTCATCCGTTGAGAAGGCGTATTCTCAAGATTATTGGAGAAAAGGGTCACGCTACTTTCACAGACTTTATTCAAAATCTTAACATCGAAGTAGGAACCCTTTACTATCACTTAAACCTTATGAAACCATTATTAAGACAAGATGAAGCTAAGCGTTACTTGTTTTCCGATCTTGGCCACTTAGCTTATCAAATTATGATTACTAGTGAAGAAAAGCTTAGAGTTAGAAGATCTATCGCAGAGACTCGTGTCGGCAAATTTAGTTTTATTTTTGGATTTAAGCCCATTTTCAGTTATGTCTCATCTTCCAGTCCAAAAAGATTCTTTTTTGAAGTAATTGTTTTATTGTTTATTGGTAGCTGGATTACTGCAAACTCAGGTTTACAGCCATTACTTTTATTTTTCATCGAATCGTACACTACATCTACTTTATTTATGGGAGTTTATTGGATTTTAAATTGGCTTATTATTTTCCTTCTACTAGAAGTTTTTAGTAGAGTATTTTATGGTAGAAGAGAAGGATGGGATAAGTTATTGGTAAATTCTTGTTTTGCTTTACTTCCTCTTTTATTTTTTGCTGGTTTATGGTGGTTAGATGATCTACTAAAGTTAAATTTGATGATCTTTTTTCCAGGATTTTCTTCCTTGGTCATGTTTTTGGTTCAAGCTTGGTGTTTATGGTCTCTTAGTTTAGCTGTTAGCATTTCCAAGGAGATTAGGGTTGAAAGAGGATTTCTATTATGTTTGTTAATTCATTATGTTAGTGTTATGGCTTTGTGGGTGGTGGTTGGTACACCTTGAGAAAATTCGAGGAGGTTCCTCCACAAATCTGAAACTAAAAACTAATAAAATTGTAAAGTAAATGAAACTTTAAGAGTGTGATAAGAGTGTTAACAATGAAAAACGGCGGGAAACAAGGAATTTCCATTATTTCAAAGGTAATAGCTTTAATGCTGCTTGTAGTTTTATGCCTAGCTGTTTTCACGTCATATGCTTCTAGTTATTCATTTCCCGGGTACACAAATGATACAGATACCTTGCTTGGTAAGATTAGCGACATTACCTTGGAAAAGTATTCCAACAATTTTAAAGAAGAGCTAGAGGTCGTTGTAGGACAAAACACTTCCGCCATTGTTACCTTCAAGTTCCATGGAGTAGAATTCGCTATTTCCGGTGTGGACATTGATTCAGAAGCTTTTCAAAATTTAAAATACATTTATCTAGTTTTTACATCATTTTCAGAAGACTTTGATTTATATTGGCCTAAGCCTGTTTGGGAATATCCAGAAGGTGTAACCCTTGTTTTATATCTTGAAGAATCGACATTTGAAAATGCTTTGAACCATGCTTACTCTATTTATAGAGATTTCAGCCAAGCCCTTGGTCTCGGCGAATTATCACTTGTAAGTTTTACAAGTACAGACAGCGGCTATGCTTTTATGTTTAACAGATTTCTGAACAGTTCTGTTTCCATCCAATATGCTCAACAATTGTTACCTCCTGTTCTTCCAGAAGACGGGCTAGCAGACCTCATCGATTTAAACTTGATGACAGGATCTTTATTTTATGGGTTTTCAATTGGTTTTACTAAAAATGATGACGGGCTTACTGGTAATGTTTTTGTATCTTGGTTGAATCCCTCAGTGATTTTCTATGAGGACGATGAATTTGTTTTGAGCATTAATCACATTGTTAGTCATACAGGTCCAATTGTTTCGTCGGTGTTTTCAACTTCTTCCATTGTGAGAATTAGGTTTCCTTATGTTGTGAATGTCACTGAATTCTTTGTAGAACCTATTGGCGGTTACTATTTTGGTAGAAATTATGTTTTTGATCTTTTATCCCTAGGTTTAGTGCCGGATATAGGTTTAAAATATAACTTTGATATTTTGCCGCAAGATATTCCTATCGTTAATGCTTTTGTGGAAGTTAAACATCTCCAGGGAAATGGAATAGAACAGTACTATAACTATGGTGGGTATATTTTCCACGCTAATATCACTATTCATTTAGAAAATTTGGGAGTCTCTGAAGCTTACAATGTTACTGTAATGTTCCCTTACTCTGTTTTAGAAGAAACATTTAAGGAAATAGACTTCTGTGACTTTAATAAAAGCGACGAAAAATTAGTAGCTCATAAAGATATTTTAAAACATGGTGAACATGGTGAGTTTACTTTTGTTGCTGCGTCACCCCATAAGGAAAAATGGTTTTTCAGCGTTAGGGAATTGAGAGAAAGCGCTGTAATCATTTATGAGGATAAAATGGGAAGAAAATATGCTGTCTACGCTAATACCTTTGGTTTCGACATTCCAACAAGTTTTTGGGGAGTAGAATTGGAATTTAGATTACATCCAACTATTAGAATTAGTGTATCGCCTCCCCAGGCTTTCCTTAATGAAACTCCTGTTGTTAAGATTAATATTAGGCGATCTGGTTTCTCCATATCTAATGCCAAAGTTTCTCTCTATTCTGGGTGGATTAATCCAGTTACTCTTGATTTAAGAACTAAGGAACTAATTGCAACCAAAATGATCGGCTCAGAAAATTATATTGAAATTCCTTTGAAAGAAATGAGGAAAGTTGGTTATCAATTGGTCTATGCTGTCCTTACCTACGAACTTGATGGAGAAACGTATGAAATTTATTCTAATGTTATTCCTCTCGTAATATTTCCTGAGAAAGTTGAAGCTAAATATCCCTATCCTCTACCGGTTTTAAATATTTCAAAAAGTTTGAAAAACGAGTTAAAGGTTGGAGAGCAAACTTGGATTGGCGTAAACGTCAGTAATGTAGGTGGTGAAAACAGCACTATTACCTTATATGAAGTGGTTCCTGATGCATTTAAGGTTGTAAAGGTAGAAGTTTCTAAAGAAAGTGTTTGGGAACAATTAGAAATTAAAATCGGTAATAAATATTATAGTGTTATTGTTGTTAGTGGAATCAACTTGAATGCTGGAGAAAGTTTTCAGCTTCGTATACTTGTTAGGGTTGTTCATGCAAGTACTATTGATGTTCCGCCAACAACCGGTATTGCAACTACGAGTTATGAGGATTTTGAGGCAACTTCTCCTTCTGCTTCCGAAATACTTCAAGCAAATACCATAACAACATATTCTGAAGCGTATTCTGTAATTGTAAATCTTGTAAAACTGCTTACATACAATAAAACAACTCTATTATATCTAATAGGTATCGACACTATACTACTTCTTTTTGTAATTATTAAGCTGCGATCGGAAAGAACAGAGGTATTCATTCCAGAATCTTTGTAACTTAACTAAAACTCACTTTCAGCATATACAAATTATTTTGAATGAAATTGAGAGGTAAATGATGTACCTTTGGTATCCTTGTCAAAGCTTGTAGAAGAGTTGGAAGACGTCGCTAAATTAAGCAACAGTGTCATCATTAGTGTTATTCAAAATATTGATATATGTGATGTTATAGATAAAAAGGATCACACCGTGAAGATAGAATCATATCTTAAAATCCTTAGTTTGGCTGGGTTAGAGCAATGTCGGCAAAAAGAATACCGAGTTTCAGAAAATTAGCATGGTTTCAATATTGGTACGATGGTAAAGAATACTTAGCCTATGCAGAAGATGATGGCGTAAGAATAGTGATTAAAGGTAAAGGGGAAGTATTTTTGCCTTGGGCAGTTATCGAAGAAATTATATACTGGATAAAATGGAAGCTAGAAGTTGATTTAGAAAATAAAAGACCTTCCGAAAAAAGCAAAAATGCAAAATTTTAAGCATTTAATAGCTTCTTAAATAATTTATTTCTTTTTGAGTTCCTTTCTTATTCTTATTTCTTCAAAGGAAAGTACTTTTACTCCTCTTGACACTAGAAAAACTGTTAAAGAATACATTTCAGCGCGTACATTGCCAGCTTCACTATGCCACTGGGAAGCAAAAATATCTCTTCCAGCTTCATCAACACCAATTTTATGATAATTTTCAGGTAGTTCAACACCTATCGGCACAGCTATTTCAACTCTAAGCAACAAAACTGGTTCTCCTTTTTCTTTTGCCTTTTTTCCATCAACCCACATTTCAGCCCAGTTTAACAACACAAACAACTCCATAAAATATTAGATTATAACATGCTTAAATCACTTTTCACAAAGATCTCAATTACGTATAGATTCTATCTAAATCGTTAAAACGTCAAGATCGTATCAAAAGAATTCAAGTTCCTTTAGGGAATCTTTTAAATTTCCATATTTTGAATATTCTGGTATTCCAACAATTTTTACCGTGATTTTTCTTTTGAATAGAAGTTTTTCTAGTTCCTCTATGAATATTCCCTTTTCCTTTACATGTATTGTTTTCTTTTCTCCCGTTCTTGTTGTCCAATTTACTCCACATGAAGGACTTCCTTCAATTCCAAGTATTGCTAAAACCTCTACTCCAGTCTTCCTATAATTTTCGATTTGATTTACGATATCTCTAGCGAGTTTTCTGCAATGTGATCTGAACCCTGCACTGTCATATTGATCCTTTGTTTGAGGTGGTCTTAAGAGACCAAGGTACGTAAATTCTGGACACGGCATCTGAACAATTCCAATTTTCCTTTGGAAAAGAAAACTGATAACCTCATTTGCGGTTTCTATCGTTTCTTTTGTTGATAATCCGAAAACTTTACTATTCTGATTGAGTAAACAATGTGAAACAAAAATTACTTTCATACTTCTTTCATCCTTCAATATCCTCACCTTTTTTCTATCAGTTTGTTTTTCTTGTTTTCTTTGTAACAAGAATATTTTCAAAATAAATTGTGATTTAGAAATCTGAAAAACTTGGCAATAAGTATACATCTACTTCGTTGTTTTTCTTTAAGAACTCTACACCGCTGGGCAAGATTATGAAGCCCTTTGATTTAACTAGAGTGCTTTTGAATGCTGATATTCCATAGATTGGCTTAGCGAAATACTGATTACCCTTTCTTTCAAGGTCTACAAATACGATTCTTTTAAATGGTTTATATCCGCGGGTTTCTACGTTTTCTTTAAGTAATGCTTTCACAAATATGTGGTTAGTTTCCGTTTTTTGTCCACTTAAAAATCTAAGTAGGGGTATTCCCATATAGATGAAGCCTATGAAGGTGGATTGTATTAAGCCGGGGAGCATTAAAACAGGCTTTCCATTTATTATTGCAACACTTGTTTGTCTACCAGGTTTAACCTTTAAACCCCTTACAACCGTACCTGGGGAACCCAGAGAATTCACAGCCCTACAAACGTAATCTTTTTCCCCAACCGATATTCCACCAATAGTAATCACCATATCCGCAACTTTAAGTCCTTTCATCACAATTTCTCTTATTTCATTGATATCGTCTGGTGCTACACCTAAATTTATAGGTTCACCGCCGTATTTACGCACTAGTTCGGTGACAAGGAAAAAGTTGCTTATGAAAGTTTTCCCCTTAGAGATTTCGTTAGGGTCGTCGGTTAGTTCATCACCTATGGATGTAATTGCAACCTTAGGTTTTTTGTAGACTCTGATTTTCAAGTGTTTTAGTGATGCTAAGAGGCATAAATCTTGAGCTCGTAGTACATGTCCCTTTTTAAGTAGTATTTCACCTGATTTAACATCTTCTCCCATTTTTATTACGTGATCGCCCTTTTTTGCGGGTCTATGTAAAAGTATAGCACCATTTTTTACTCTTACATGTTCGATAGGAACTATGGTGTCTGCACCTTTAGGCAAATATGCTCCTGTGGCAACGTAGCACGTTTCACCAAGCTTTATTTCTATGTTGTGTTCTCTTCCTGCAAAAATTTTGTCAATAACTTTTAATGATATACGATTTTCAAGAGAAGCATTTAGGGTATCTTTATGGCGGACAGCGTATCCATCAAAGTGTGCCATATCTCGAAGTGGAATGTTTATGTTAGCTACAATATCTTCTGCAAGAACTCTTCCAAAGGCATCATAAATGAAAATTTCTTCGACACTAATATTTTTTAGAAAAATTTTGCTAAAAACGATTTCCAATGCTTTATCGGGGTCTATGTACCGAAATCTTTCCAAATAACCACCCTCTACAACTCTGCGAGTGATGATTACACAGCCTCACAAATATATTCAAACGTAGCTCGAATAATTTCTATTAAATTTAAATTGTGCAAGTTTAAACAAAGACAGGGAAACATTAAACTATTAAGTGAACTCCTCTTTTAAATTATTAAGTAGATTTAAGAATCGCCCTAGACTAATGAGAGAGTGAGAATATGTATAAAACCGTTTTAAAAGTATTTTCTGAAGTTGTGAAAGATGCTAAACTTTTAGATTCTTCTGTTAATTGTGTAGTTTTGAAGTCTAATTTTACGAAGCTTCCTTCTCGTGAATATGCTTTAGCAAAGGGTAAGGAGGTTATTGTTCATTGTGAAATTGAGGGAGGATGTGGGCAAGCTTTTACTAGTAAACCTAAAGAGTTTAGTGGAAAAGTTAAAGATGCTTTTAACATGATTTATGGTGATGAGGGAGATAAAGCAGTATTTTTCGCTACTTTGAACGCAGTTTTTCATAAGCTTGGACGTATCGAGGGAACTATTCATTGTATTGGAGAGGAGCCTGAGAAGTGTGGTGAAGAATTTGCTTCATACCTCATGTTGAAATTTGGAAAAGTTAAAGTGGCTCATATTGGTTTTCAGCCCGGCCACGTTAAAGCTCTCATTAAACATTTTGGTGTAAAGAACGTCTATGTTACAGATTTAAATCCTGAAAATATTGGTTGTATCAAGTTTGGAGTTAAAATTCTAAATGGTTCTATGAACTCCGAAGTTTTAAGGAAAGTAGATGTGGCATGCATTACTGGTAGTGCTGCTGTTAACGGAACTCTCCCTGAACTTTTAGATCTATGTGATAAATACGGAGTTAAACCTGTATTGTATGGTGTAAGTGGGAAAGGAATTGCAAACATTTTAGGGCTCGATGTTTTCTGCCCATATGGGCACGATTACATGAGAAAGTAAATATAGTTTTATTTTATGGCAAAAGGGAAGTGAAATAATTTGTTAAATTATATGGTTATTTTTAGTTCTGAGAGTTTTTCTGGTAGGGGGTTTCCCTGTTTGTCCCAGCCTCTAAGCTTGTAGTATTCATCTAATAGTTTTTCGAAGCCTTCACGGGTTACTATTTGTCCTTTTGCAGGTCCATTTTCCAAGGGTTCCTTGAAGAATCTTGCTGGTAGTGTATCGTCTTTTCTTGTAAATCCTACTCTAACATTGAACATTCTAGCAAGAGTTATAGCTCTCTCGCCAGCTTTCTTAAGTTCTTCAACACTAATATTTAGTCCAGTTATTGTGTTGTAGATTTTTGTAAGCATGTCCCAGTCGTAGATTGTTCTACCAAAACGGCAGAGAACCATAGAATCCATTACTGCGAATCTGTCCTCCCAATCCTTTACTAAAGCAACCCTATCAATACTTTCTGAAAATCTATCGACCGTTCCACTTATATCTAAGGCATATGCGCAAGCTCTTAAGTGACAAGCACCTCTAGTCGAAACAGCAAAAGCAAGCGACATAGATCTCAATGCCCTTGGATCATATCCCGCTGGTTCAAGACCCTTCACATGGATCGCTCTATCCTCCAAACCTAGTTTTTCCGATATTCTTTTCACTCCCTCAGCCAAAAGACCCCCAATACCCTGTCTTTTAGCTGTCATTTCTAGCAGTTTCATTGCTACTTCAGAATCTCCAAACCTTATCGGGGAATCTGCTTTTAATTTACCTGCTTCATAGGCTTCCATAGCGAAAGCTATAACATTACCAGCGCTGATAGTGTCCATTCCGAGTCTGTCACATAAATCATTTATCTTAACCAAGTCCTCTAGCTTATCTATTTCGCATAGGCCGGCAAAGGAGAAAATTGTTTCGTATTCTGGTCCTTCGATTTTAAGTCCAGCATAGGGTCCTTCTTTAACTTCTCCTAGTTTTCCACAGGGTGAAGGACAAGCATAGCAGCCTTTTGATTTTGTCCAGAGACGCTTCCAAAGAGTATCTGGAACATATTCCTCATGTTTTTCGAAAACCCCCTTATGCCAATGTCTTGTTGGAAAGAACCCCATATTATTGGCGAGAATTACCATTCCCGGTGTTCCTCTCTTTGGATACGCTTCACTGGTTAAAGGATCCTCTTTAACTCTTTTCATGATTTCTTTTATGAGTTCACGATAAGCATCAACATCGGCTAGTTCAACTTCTTTTGTGCCGCGTATTGCTATGGCTTTAAGTTTTTTGCTGCCCATAACGGCTCCTGCACCACACCTACCTGCCTGTCTCCAATAATCATTACATATACAAGCATAACGGACAAGATTTTCACCAGCAGGACCAATACACGCAACTTTAATATCTTTGGTGTCGCCTAGTTCTTCTTTAATCATATCCTCTGTTTCAAAGGTGTCTCGGCCCCATAGATGTGATGCATCTCTTATTTCAACGTTATCATCATCTATCCATAGATATACTGGTTTCTCAGACCTTCCCTCTATAATTATGGCATCATAGCCAGCCCACTTTATTCTAGGAGGAAAATGACCTCCCGACAGAGATTCCGCATATCCACGTGTCAAAGGAGACTTAAAAGTGACACAGTATCTACTGGATAAAGGTATGTTTGTCCCATTAACAGGTCCTACACTGAAAATTAACTTATTTTCTGGACTGAGAGGATCCACATTCGGTTTTACTTCATCGTAGAGAATTTTTGCACCAAGACCTTTCCCACCAATATAAAGCCTGATAACTTTTTCATTTATCTCTTCCTTTACAATCTTATTGTTAGTTAGGTTTACACGAAGAATTCTACCAGCATATCCGTACATTTCCCTCTCTCCTAATTTCTCTTCAACATAATTACATGATTACTATATGGTGAGTTATTTGACATATTTTATCTTTATGACTATTTTATCTCCTAAAAGAAGAGAAGCCATTTAAAAATGTTAATTTGAAAATGGCTAATAAAAACCAAAGATGATTTAAGTGGTGTCATCTGTACTGTCTAAGTCTTACTTGCAGCCATTAAATATTGTTAAGTGTTTTAAGAGGAGAGTTTGTACTATTTTAATAAAAGGGAAAAAATAAATTTTAACCACAGGGATCAAAATAGCATTTATATTAATTGTAGTAGTAAAGTAAAATGAATAGAATCCACAATTCACTGTACATGTAGACAGCATATACGGATATGTAGAAGTACATCTAAATTATTTTGGAATTTATTCACTGCTTTTTCTGTCGAGTTAAGAATTGTTCTTTCATGGACTACAATCCAGTCAGCTCCGTTGCCTCATATGACATAAAGGTCTAAGTTTGATGCTGGATATTTGCTCCATCGTTAATTCAGCTTATCTCTGCTACAACTTTTGTTGTTTTCGCTGTGGTCTCATATATATCCCTTGGAATCCTTATATGTTTCATTTAGTGTTGATAGCGGTTCTTCTGTAACAGCTATTTTGATATTGCATACTACAGGGTCTGAACTTACACAATCATTTCCGATAGTTATTTTAACGTACCCTAGTTCTATAACACACTTATACCAAGGTCAATCCACGTAAATTTCTGAAACGTAACCAGACCTTGATATTTTAATCAGTAATTCTATGATTTCTACTAGAACCGAACTCCATAAAATTCATAAACCTAATTATAATTAATTAATAATTAATGTATATAAATTTGAGAGGGGAAGGATATTGCACAAAATTAGAAGTATAGCTATACTAGTACTTCTACTGTTTTCCATAACCTTTATTGCTGTACCAACCAACATCAGCCAAACAACTGGACAAAAGCAACCATTAGATAACGAACAAGTACAACCATTAGATAAGATTGAGCCAGAGTTAATGGATGAAATCAATAAACTAGTTCAAAGTAATCCGATGGAGAAGATTCGGGTAATCCTAACTGTAAGAGAAGAGGTTGATCTACAAGCTGTTTCAGACCTGCTTATGTCTGTTGGGGCGGATATAAATGAAAAATATCACATAATTCCAGGTATAGCTGCATCTATTCCAGCAGTTAAGATTTTAAAGATCGCAAAAAGCTTAGATGTAGAAAGGATTTACCTAGACAAACTAAAGTATGCAATTCCAATGCCGCCGACAGACAACGTTGAGGAAGTGGATTTAGAAAATGCAATAGCCGATCTTGAGTTATCAGAGGTTGTTATTTATGCACGTTTTCCATTCCAGGTAAATGCACATAAAGTCTGGGAACAAGGAATAGACGGAAGTGGAGTTATTGTCGCGGTTCTAGACACCGGAGCAGATCTCAATCAAAATGACATTAAAGATGTAATAATTGCGTATGAAACATTTACAAGCGAAGAATTTGGAGATGGACACGGGCATGGAACAGCTGTAGCAGGCATTATTGCAGGCCAGGGTGTCAATCTTTATTATGGAGTGTTTAAGGTTTTAGGCATCGCTCCGGGCGCTAAACTTATAGTTGGCAAAGTTTTGACAGACAAAGGATATGGATTTGATTCATGGATCATAAAGGGAATTGAATGGGCAACTTATGGAACCAATGGTATACGTGGAGACGAAGATTTTGAAGCTGACATCATAAGTATGAGTTTTGGAGGGCTGGAAATCCCTAATGATGGAGACGATCCTACGGCATTGGCAATAGACAAAGCAATTTCTGAAGGAGTAGTATGCGTTGCTGCTGCAGCAAACGAGGGAATAGGCAAAAGTACCATAACATCACCTGGAGTCAGCAAAGATGTTATAACTGTGGGTGCTTCAACGGAAAACTGGTTTATGGCCAACGTGTATAGGTACTGGCCCTTCTATGATCCTATTAAGAAAAAGTGGTTCACTACACTCTATGAAAACGATCAAATGATCTGGTGGTCTAGTCGGGGGCCAACTGCAGATGGAAGAATAGACCCTGATATATCAGCAGTAGGCGCATGGGGTATTTCCTCAGGACGAAGCAATAAATTAACTCTCTTCGGCGGAACAAGCATGGCAACTCCCATAGTTTCTGGAGTAGCAGCACTTATAATTCAAGCCTTTAGAGAAGAGTACGGAAGAGACCCGGAGCCAGCAGAAGTTAAAAATCTCTTAATGAGCACCTCGAAAGACCTTGGATATGTTGCACATGCTCAAGGGGCTGGAAGAGTAGATGCCTACGAGGCCTACGAGGCAATACTAGGACTTAGACTCAGTTTAGAGCCAGCATCATGGTCTACCGGACCCTTAAAAGCAACAGAATCTGCGACACAGACATTTCATGTTTTCAGTACATCAACATATACTATTTCGCCAGTTATATTCAAAGAAGTCGGAACACTAAACTTTAGTGGCAGTGTAGAAGCTTGGGACAACTGGTGGCAAAACTTCACGGTACCTGATGGAGTTGACTACTTAAGAATTGAACTAGTATTTCCACCAGAGGTTATCTATGGATCTCCCGTGCAAGAATTCCATTGGCCAGGAGCAACCTTCACCGACGACCATATAGACATAATTTTATATAGAGTAGAGGATGGCAAACTCCGAATGATTAACTACGCTTATGCCCATGCTAATGAACAGGAGATGGAAGCAAGGGTAACTCCAGGAAACTATACGTTGAGAGCATGGGGAGTTCTATACGTGAATCCTAAGGTTTCATTTGACGTGAGAATAACCCTATATAAAATTGTGGAGTGGGACTGGATTACCGTCACCAAAACCTCTGACGGTTTTAAAGCGGAATTAACGGTGCCAGCTGATGCAACTCCAGGTATTTATACAGGCTTCATAAAGATTATTAGTGATGAAACAGTAACTGCAATACCTGTTGCTGTAAACGTTATAGCTAATTTGGATCAAGAATTCGAAGGATTTATGGATGTTCCTCAAGGTACAGTCTTTGGTTTCATAACAGGCGATTGGCTTTATTACACATTCTATGTTCCACCTGACACCGATATGATAGCTGTAACGCTTTTGTGGACTGATCCTGACACAGACATTGATATGTACCTAATTGATCCCGAACATAACGTGGTGGCTAAGTCGCAGACTGAGTACTGGGGATTGTTTGGTCCTTGGGAAACTACTACTGGAGAAACAAAAGAAGTATTGCTAACGTTAAGTCCAGAAGAAGGATATTGGAAGCTGGGTCTCCACTGCGTCTTTAAGGGAGCTATATTCAAATCGCCATTCATCATCAAAGTCAATATAAGTACGCCAATACTAGTATCGCCATCTTCCATAAGCATGGAGATTGTAGCAGGCCAGGCTAAAAGCGACCAGATAACCATTGTTAACACAATTGACAAAATGTTATCATTACAAGTTGCAGCAATACTAGATGAAAAAGAGTTATTTAGTCAAATAGAAAGTGGCAGCCTTACTTCAATAAACTTAGGCGGAGATGGTTGGACCTATTTTGTTATCGAAGTAAAACCCGGAACAACCATATTGAAATTGTCGTTAGATTGGGATTGCGATGCTGACCTCGATCTACTTTTGTACGATGGAGGCGCTTTACGAGGCTATGCGGATGAAAAAGGTGAAGTTATAAGTATCGAAAATCCAGCAATTGGCACTTGGTATGCAGTGATAACCATAAACTCACCAGACTATGAAGATGTGGCATTTACACTCACTATTAGTGGAGAAAGACATAAGAGCTGGACATGGGTTACCTTATCACCTGAAAACTTCCCAGTTTCGCCTGGGAAGAAAAGGATAGTAACAATAACTGCAAGGTACTCAGTTCCTGGTATATACACTGGTCGAATTCTTATATACGATCAAGAAACTGGAAACGTATACAACGAAGTTCCAATGAGCATTGAAATCTTAAAGCCAGAGTTTTGAGTATCCCCAGGTCTATTCGGTCTGGAGCGGGTAAAATACTTCTATTTATTTTTTTAACAAGGGAAAAAGTGTTAGAAAAACTTTTCATACGGCATTAGTAGACGTTTTGTCTCGGGAAATAAACTGGTTAGGTTGGGAGTGAGTTGTCGAGCAGTTTAATGAATTAAACACTCCTTAATATCTATTAGCGATGATATGGATTTCGTCTGAATTCTAAGTGATCTACTGTTTTTTAATCTCGTATTTTGACAATATTTCAGATAAGAAGTTTGTTTACCTTTAGAAGTAAGTACACCGATATGATTTAGGTCTTTCATTTTACCCCCTAAAATATGGAAGGAGTGTGTGTAGTTGGAGTTGAATTTATTAATCCGATTGATGATAGATATTAATGGATGCCACCCGAACTGAACGATGAGATACGGTGTCGAAGGATGTATTCGGTGTGGCCCTCCTAGTCACCTTTTACAGTTGATGTTGCGTTTTCTGTCTTTAGAAATTATGTATTTTTGGTTTTATAGTTTGTTTTGTTAGATGTTATCTGTGGCTGAGTGTTTTAGAGCATTGTTAATTAAAGTGTTTATTTCTTCAGGAGATCGTTCTTTTATTTGTAGTGGGTTGTGATATTTTCTACTATATTTGTGAATGTCTTTGATGTATTTGAATGGGTAAATTATGTCGTAGGGGTAGTATTTTTTAGATACACCAATTAAAGAAATGTTTTTGCTTAAGTTTTCGAGTAAGGAGATCCAGCGGGAAAGTGGTACTTCATCTGGGGTTGAGGTGAAGCTTGGAATTAGAGTTAGAAAGATTTTTGGGTTTTCAACTGTCTTTATACTGTTTATTTTTTTAATCATTCTTTTTGCAAATTGGAAGCTGTCTTCGCAGTTGAATGGTAACCATATCGGAACGCTGGATGTTTGTAGGTTAAATAATGGATTTATGCTTGTAAAACAGTCGAAAAAGGAGTTGTTTATTTCTCTATTTGTTTTCTTTAATAATTCTGTAAATAGGTTGAAAACTATTTCGCTAACTTTTTCTGGATGGGTGACGTGGATTTTATAAAAGTTGAATCCGTTTTCATCAGCGAATTCTTTTGTTTCTTTTTCTAGGTAGTCTACTGTTCCCCATTCGCTCTCAGGATAAGTTTCTAATGGATATTCGTTATTTAAATTCCATGAGTCTACTTTAGATTTTTGTGAATAAAGCCATTTTCTTAATCTTTCAGAACCGAAAAGATATTCGTCGGGAGGTATACCTCCGAGGCCACCTACTTGAAAAGTAACGTTATCTTCAACTCTATAATGCTTCCACATATATTTTACATCAAAAAACAATATTGTGCCTTCTTTTTCCAGATGTTTTAACATGAATTCACGATATGCTTGAGGTAGTTTTCGCATTTTAAATCTAATCGTGTCTAGGTATTTTAATAGGAATCTGTCATGAACTGGGTCATAATGAATAATAGTTTCAATATCCTCGCCATTTATTTCGTTTAATTTTTGCGCAGAATCGAGACCTGATTTAAGTATTCTGTTGATATCGTCTGGATTTCTTTCTTTTTCCCTAATGGTTAGCAAGAAATGCTGTGATAAGAAGGGAGATTTTAGAAGTGCTGCAAAATGAGACACTGCACCGCTAGGAGCCCCTATAAGCATATAATTAAACTTAGAATTAACTGGGGTTTTGTATTGTGAAACTATCCAGTTTGCGGCATTTTCAATTGTTGCGTGTTTAATTAAGGATTTTTCTATCCCAAAATTTTTAAGATTAGAGGTAGCTAACCAGATTCGAACTTTGCTTCCAAAAATTGAAAGAATTTTTGCAAAAAATTCTAGTTTTGGATTCATTTCAAAGGGATCAAAAAACCTGTTAGAAATAGAGGCAGCTGCTGCTCTTACTGCTACAGATGAGGAATCTATGCTTTTGAATAACAATTCTAAAATTCTTTCTCTCTCCATTTGAATGTCTCCGGCAAGTGGTTCTAATAATTCTGTTAAATCGTAAATTGTAATAAAAATATATAAATAAAGCCTGTAATAATAAATTTTTGTTTAGCAAGACCTTTGGTGGGCTTGATGAGTTTTTCGCGATGGAGAAAAATAGCGTATTCATCAGGATCTTTGGCTGCAGCACTCTCGTATCAAGCGTTTAGTGCATATGTACTTTACTTTTATGTGCAAGTGTGTGCTTTACCTATTGAGCTCTACTCGTTGGGTTTTGCCATATATGGAATTTGGAACGCGATAAACGATCCGCTGGTGGGAATGCTTTCAGATAAAACGAAAACCAGATGGGGTAGAAGAATACCATATATGATTTTTGGTAACATTCCATTTATAGTCACGTTTATGCTTGTTTGGGCTCCATTAGTAAAGTCTGTTGATTCGACATTAATTAGTTTTCAACTTTTTGGACAAGATGTAAAAATATTTGGGCTTCCATTAGATCTCTTCATATACTTTACTTTGATTGGGTGTCTTTTTGATACTTTTTACACAATTGTTATCTTAGCTTGGACCGCGTTGTTTCCGGAAATGTTTCAATCTTTGGAGGAAAGAGCTGAAGTTAATGCTTATAGGCAGATTTTTAGCGTTATCGGTTTAATACTAGGGCTTGCGATGCCTCTTCTGCTGGTTGATCTTCTTGGTAGCTGGTTTATGATGGGAGTATTATTAGGAATTATTACGGGGATTTCTATCTTTGCATCGCTGATTGGATCCAAGGAAACAGGATTTTATGAAATTGAAGAACCATTGCCGTTAATTGAGACTTGGAAATATACACTTGCTAACAAATCGTTTCTAACCTTTGTTCTAACCAATTTAATGATACAGTATACATTTGTTTTGTTGGTTCAGGTTACGCCGCTTTACACTCAATTTGTTCTTAATGTTGGGTTTTTTGAAACATTTCAATTTCTTTTACTAACGTTTCTGGTTTCATTGATAGGTCTTATAATATGGAACAGGATCGTTGTTAGAGTTGGACCTAAGAAAACGGCGATTTATTCGCTATCTACATTTGGTCTTATGTTGTTTCCGTTACTATTGATTAACAGTTTTTATCAGTTGTTAGTTTTAGCTATTCCGTTGGGTATTGCTCTTGCAGGTCCTATGTTCATCATAGATATTTTAATAGCTGATGTAATTGATGAAGACGAGCTTAAAACTGGTAGAAGAAGGGAAGGAATGTACTTTGGTACAAACGCTCTTGTTATGAGATTATCCACGTTGCTCGTTTCTTTAGCTGTGTTGATTTTAGCGCCTTTAGGGTATATAGAGGGTGCAGAAGTTCAGCCGCCATCAGCGATTTTTGGGATAAAGCTTCTTATGAGCATATTTCCAATCCTTGGAATCATTGCAGGACTACTGATTATTAGGTATTACCCAATTGATAAAGAATACAGAGAAAAAATCAAACGAGAAATAGAGAAATTACATCAGGAAAAACTTTCAAAGATCTCCAAATCTTAAAACAATTTTATCTTAGTTTTATCAATAAATTGGAATATTGTGTAAAACATGGTTAACACCTTCACGGTTTAGTTATTGGAGCTTTGTGTTGTTAAAAAGGTTTATATCTTTGGTTTGAGATGTATTCTGGGTGTTTTTGTTGAGTTGTGAGGATATTTATGAGAAATTAAGGCGTAAAATTGACGAGTCCCCCTTTTTAAGGTTACCAAGATCTGGAGAAATTATTGAAATTTTAAAGTTGAGATTTACTCCTGAGGAAGCTGAAATTGCCTTGCATCTTCCGTGTAACTATTTTAGAGCTATGAGTGCTGAGGAAGTTGCTGAAAAAAGCGGAAGAGATGTAGAATATGTTAAGAAAATTCTTGAAAGAATGGTGAAAAAAGGTTCTATTTTTTGGTTTAAGAAAGAAGGTGTAGATAGGTATTCTTTGATGCCCGTTTTTGGCTTCTTCGAAATAGTTTTTTCTGATGGCAGAAGAGATCCTGAAGCGAGAAGAATGGCTGAGCTTTGGGATAAATATTTCGATAAGAAAGGTAATGAGTCTCTTTTTGTGTCTGAGTATCCTTTAGCTAGGATTTTACCTGTGAAGAAGGAAACTATTGAACTAGGTATTTCTGTGTCGGAAGAATATAGGGGCATTATTTTAACATTTGAGATTGTTAAAGAATATGTTCTTGCAGCTGAGAAATATGGTAGGAAGATTGCTCTTGTTGAATGTGCTTGTAGAGTAGCTTTTCAAAATTGTGATAAACCCACCGATACTTGCATAATTTTTGGTAGATCTGCTGAATACTTTTTGAAAAGAAGAAAAGCTTTACGTGAACTTACTGCTGAGGAAGCATTGAAGATTTTGAAGAGAAATGTCGAAGCTGGTCTTGTTTTAGCTACAAATAATACTCAATATGGGCAAGATTTTATTTGTAGTTGTTGTACTTGTTGCTGTGGACTTCTACGTGGACTTGTTAAGCTTAACAATCCTAGAGCTATTGCAAGATCCAATTTCATACCTGTAAGAGATGTAGAACTTTGCACAGACTGTGGATCATGTATAGAAATCTGTCCAATGAGTGCATGGGATAAAGATCATAACTGGGTTGAGGAACATTGTATAGGTTGCGGCTTATGTGAATATCATTGTCCCAATGGTGCTATTAAAATGGTAAAAGTTAAAGAGGAGATACCGGAGAAAAGCCCTGCTGATGCATGGAGAAAAATAGCTGAAACACGTAAAATCTAGTATCTTAACATAGAGTTTATTGGGATGACGGTTCTACTACTGTGTTCTTTAGTTTCCCGATTCCTTCAATTTCTATTTCTATAACATCTCCGTGTTTCAAAAATTTCGGTTCAGGTTTCATGAAGACTCCTACTCCTGCGGGTGTTCCTGTTGCAATGATATCTCCTGGTTCAAGTGTCATTACTCGGCTAATATGATAAATTATTTCGTATACATTGAAAACCATGTTACGTGTAGACGAATCTTGTCGTAATTCACCATTTACCCATGTACGAATCCTCAAATCACTTGGATCTCCGAGTTGGTTACGAGTTACGATGCAAGGGCCTATTGGAGCAAACGTGTCAAAGCTTTTGCCACGAGTCCACTGTCTATCCTTAAATTGAATATCACGTGCACTAACGTCATTAAAAATAGTATAGCCGAAAATGTAGTTTTTTGCTTCGGAAACAGGTATATTTTTACCCTTTTTACCGATTATAATTGCTAATTCGCCTTCGTAATCTAATTTTTCTACAAAACCAGGTTTAATAATTAGCTGATTTGGTCCAATAATAGCTGTTCTTGGCTTCATAAAAATTATAGGTTCATCCGGAATTTTAGCTCCTTGCTCAGCTGCATGATCTCGATAATTTAGACCTAAACAAATAATTTTTGGAGGATTAATAATGGGGGCTAAAAGTTCAACTTGATCTAACCTATATGTAGCTTTTTTCAATTCTTTTTCGGAAAAATTTCTTATTGAATGTTCTATTTCAGTTAATTTGTTCATATTGGAAGTTATTAGTTCTTCAAGTGTTTTAGGAAACTGGTTTGAGAATAGGGGTAGACATAAAATTTCATTGTTTTTTAAAACACCGTATGAAATTTTGTCATTATATTTAAAACGAACTAGTTTCATGGCGGTTTAACTCCTTTTTCATTTTTCTGATTTTAGAGTTTAAAGTTTTAGGTATTTAAGCTATAAGCTATGTTATTTTTCGCAGCATATGCCGTTATAATTCTTCTTTTCCCTTTGGCTGTTTTAGCTTCTTTATAGTCTCTGCGGCTTGTTTAATATTATCAAATGTTTTCGCTCTACTGCTTAAAGCGATTATGTCTTTTAAAATTCGTTCAATTACCCCATCTGATAAGTTGGTTTCCTTTACTAGTTTTTCTACGAGGTCATTATAGTTTTTAGCTTCTATTGAAAGTATCATGTTTGCAATGTCCAAGATTGTTGGTCCCTTTTTCCTTATGCCCATGGGCTTTCCAAGGATATCTATAAGTTCCTTTGCAAATTTTTCCGAAGTTTCAATGGAAATGTTTGCTTTGAAATTTAGATTTTTGTCTATTTCGAAACTTATCCATAGTTTTGCTTTTTCTCCTTCTTTTTGAATACTTATAATGCTTCCTTCCTCGTCTAAGGTTGTACAGCTAAAGTTTTTCTTTAAAGTATCGAGAAAAGTCTCTAAGGATCTTGCATTTTCAAGTACGTATTTTAAGGATAATTTTTTTGACAACAATATCACCACATCTTATTGAAGAAAAGTAATAAATAAGATTTGGCTTTTAAAGTCTAGGATGGTGATTTTATGTCTATGTCTAAAAAGAATATTACTTTAATTGCAGTAGTGATTATGATAATATTATCTTTAGCCTTCCTACTATTTGGAGTAAAGATACCAGAAAAGCCAGCAGAAGAAGAAATTGTTTTTGAAGAGTATAGCATTATATGCTTTGTATCGCCAGACAACAGTTACAATGTGTTAGTAGATGTGATACGTAGTGCTAATTATACAATTTTTATCGAAATGTATTCAATGAGTCATCCCTTCTTAGCAAAAGAACTTAATGATGCTATCGATAGAGGTGTGAGGGTTATAGTGATTTTTGAACACTATCATGCTAGTTCCTTCGAAAATAGATATACGGAGTGGGCGGCATATAATTTGACTGTTGCAGGTGCAAGTGTTTACTGGGCGAACACCGAAGAGTTCTATTTCGCACATAGTAAATTTATGATCGTTGATAATACAACTGTTGTAGTAGAAAGTGCTAATTGGGCAAAAACCGGGGTTCCTGTTAATCCGTCGTATGGAAATCGTGAGTGGGGAATTATTATTAGAAATGAAAATCTTACTCAGGAATTTTTGGAAGTGTTTCTCAGCGACCTTACAATTGCGGAGCCTTATGTTTTAGAAGAGCCTGAATGGTATCCAAGCCTTTCCGTATCGTCAGGAAGTTATCCTCATCCCTTTGAAGATCCGTTGTACTTTTCTGGCAATATTAGCGTGGAAGCGGTGTTTGCACCTGATAATGCTGAGGAAGCTATTCTTAAGCTTTTAAATTCTGCTAATGAAAGCATTTATGTTCAGCAGAACTACATCTATCTTTACTGGGGAGATAATGAGATAAATCCGCTTGTTGAAGCTTTAGTTAGTGCCGCTGCTCGTGGAGTCGAGGTTAAGGTGATAATAGATGTTGGATCCATGAGTAAAAGCGAGGATGCCGCTGAGTACCTTCTTGCTAATGGAGTAGATGTCAGATGGAGTAATGACACATATTTTGTAACAACACACAATAAAGGAATTATTGTGGATGGCAAAATTGTACTGATCTCTAGTATAAATTGGAGTGAAACATCTGTAAGGAGAAACAGGGAAGCAGGGATTATTGTCTACTGCGAAGAAATTGCTCAGTATTATGTTGATGTTTTTAATTGGGATTGGATCGTTTCAAGCCCTATGGAGTAAAACATTGTTAAAATTTATTTACAACCGTATTTTTATTTTTCTTTGAAGTTCTTATGGAAATAAATTAGTTACTTGTTTTTCATATGAAAATTAAAGTTATATTGCTTTAAATGAGTCATTAAGAATTTCTAGTGCCCTTTTTGCTTGTTCTTCTGTTATTAGTAATGGTGGTTGTATTCTTAAGACGTTTCCGTACATTCCGCCGACATTTATTAGTAGTCCTCTTTTTTGTGCTTCCATTCTGATTTTATTTGCTTCCTCTGGTGCTGGTGTTTTCTTTTCTCTATCTTTCACTAGTTCTATTCCTATCATTAATCCTTTTCCTCTAACGTCACCTATCAGCTTGTGTTTCTCTGATAGTTCATTTAGTCCTTCCATGAAGATTTTTCCAAGCTCCAATGCTTTTTCATGGAGTTTTTCTTCAAGTAGAACTTTTATGTTTTCTAATGCTGCTGCGCACATAACTTCGTTGCCACCGTAGGTTGAACAGTGATCTATTGGGCCCATAACATTTGCAATTTCCTCTGTGGTTACTACTGCGGCTATTGGAACCCCACTTGCGATTCCTTTGGCTAATGTCATTATGTCTGGTTCAACATTGTACCACTCGACGCCGAAGAGTTTTCCCGTTCGTCCAAATCCTGTTTGAACCTCGTCATCAATGAATAAGGCTCCATGTTTTCTGAATATTTTCACTGCTTCAGGTAAGTACTCTTTTGGTGGTACAATTATTCCTCCTTCGCCGAAAATGGGTTCACAGATGAATGCTGCAATATCCCCTGTTGTTTGAAGATAAATTAAGTCTTCTAAGTATTTTGCGCAGTGTATATCGCATTCTGGGTATTTTAATTTGAACGGACACCTGTAGCAATAGGGTGGAAAAGCGTGTATAACTCCTAGATGCACGTATGTGCTTAATCCATCCTTATACTTATTTTTCCCGGTTAAAGACATGGCATATGCTGTTCTACCATGAAATGCTCCCATTAGGGAAACAATCTGTGCTCCAGGTCTACCATGCTTCTTAACCTGATACTTCTTCGCAAATTTTATTGCATTTTCAACGGCCTCGGCGCCTACACTACAAAACAATACTTTTGAAAGTTTTCCAGGAGTTATTTCAGCTATTTTCTCAGCTAGTAGAGCTGTTGATACTGTGTAGAAGTCCCATGAAACATGCCATATTTTTGTTACTGCTTCTTGTATTGCTTTTACAATACGTGGATGACAGTGACCAACATTTACAGCTGCGTAACCTGCATGGCAATCAATGTATTCTTTTCCATCTAAATCTTTAACTATTGCTCCTTTACCTTCTACGATTACAACCGGCCATCTTCCCTCAGTTGTAGTTGGAATTATATATTTTGTTTGCTTCTCGATAATTTCTCTACTATTCATCTCTCTTCCTCCACACAATATAATATTGTTAGTAGTTATGTTAGTTAGATAAAGTGTGTTAGATTTGGTACCCACACCATTTTAGTATTCCTAAGGCTATGACTTTTGTTGCTTCTATTACATCATTAATGTTTACCCATTCGTTTATTGCATGCATTTGGGTGATTGTGCCAGGCCCAAATACGATAGTTGGTATTCCTTCCCATACGAGAATTCTCATGTCACTTGCACCTTCATGTCCTCTAACCACAGCCTCTCTATCCAAACCATCTTTGAAGACTTCTTTAAATGTTTGAACTATTGGATGGTTCGGATCTATCTCGGCTGGAGCACCACAGTACCCTTTAAATTGTACTTCCGGAGGATTATACCTTAGCCAAGGATCGAATTTTGCTCTCTCCTTAATGAATTCAATGAATTCTCTTTGAGCTTCCTCTACTTTCTCATTTGGCAATATACCCATTCTTCCCTTTATTATGCATATTTCTGGTGGGTTGCTTGGGAAGGTTCCAGATTGAAATACACCCACAAAGAGGCCGAGGGCTCCACGTGGATCTGGATATAATGGATGTTTCTTTTCTTTAACTCTTATTTCGTATAGTTCTTTTATTGCTTGGAATATTTTGTATCCTTGTTCTATTGGACTGACATGTTCCCATATACGTGACATTGATGCTGATCTTCCACGAACGAGGATTTCAAACCACATGCTACCAGAAACAGCCGGCTGTATCTCTAAGTCACTGGCTTCACAATTTATGGCTGCATCTGCACGATAACCTTTTAAGACACAAGCTAAGGTTCCATTGCTAGTGTTTTCCTCATCAACCACATATTCTAGAATAATATCGCCTTTGGGTTCGATACCTAGGTCTAAGATTATTTTTAGCGCCATTGTCATAGCGGCTAACCCGCTTTTCATGTCGGAGGCTCCTCGACCATAAAGTTTATTGTTTTCTATTACTCCACCGAATGGATCATGTTTCCATGCTTCTCTTGGACCCGGATCGCATACATCGACATGTCCATTAAAAAGTAAAGACTTCCCTCCTCCACTACCTTTGTAAATCCCTACAACGTTAGGTCTATTTTCATAACCAATTTTTATTTCTTCGTAGTACGGGCTTTTCTTTAACTCGTTTACATCTGGTTCAAATACGTCAATTTTTAACCCCATAGATTCTAGTTCACTTGCAATGAATTCCTGAATATCTTTTTCTTGACCTGTCACGCTTGGAAATCTGATTAATTTTCTTAAGAACTCTATTATCTTGTCTCTTCTTTTTTCAATTTCCTGTAAAAGATTTAGTTCAACTTCATGCATAAGACTAACACCTCTCCAATTATCCCGTAATCGATGAAGGTTTGGGTTACATGTTTCTAAGGTACATTGCAATATTCTTGAATATAAAGTCTGTTAGAAGAACATTAAAATATTAATTAACTGAAAACTAAGGGCTTAAAAACCAGTTTTTGAATGTGTTTTAGCGTTTAGGAAAATTAAAACCTAAAAAAATAATTGGAGTTAATTTGAAGTTACGGTAGTTCTATTTCATTGATTTTATCTAAAGTGTCTAGGCTGTTCATTTTTATTTTCTTGTCTGAAATTGTGTAGAGTACGTTACCGATGTATAGGGCTCTTTTCACCATGTAAGGTGAATATAGGTAATAGTAGTCTATCATTGAAATTGTTTCGTTTTCTATGTGGGTGATTTTTCCTCTTAGTATGATTCCTTCCTCTAAGGATATTTTAAATACATAGACTCCTTGCCATGTATATTCGCCGTAAATGTAGGGTGGTACTCCCTCAGGATATTCTTCCTCGTTGATTTCCGCTACCAAAACAGGTATAACAAGCAAGTTTCTGCTCTTGTCAAATAGTAGTGCTTTGTGGTCATATAGGACTGGTGTTTCTGTCCCTCTGTCGCCTATCACATATTTTGAGATTTCCTTTGGATTTTCAACGTCGCTCACATCGAAGAGCGATATTTTTACTCCCTGATACCATGCGAAATCTCCTTCTTCTGCTTCCACAGTTTCTTTCCCGATACCAATTATGTGGTTTTCATCATATGGGTGTAAGTAGTCCGAATACCCACTTATTTTCAATTTGCCTAGGATCTTTGGATTTGTTGGATCTTCTAAATCTATTACGAAGAACGGGTCAACTTTTTTGAAAGTTACTAAGTAACATCTGTTTCTCATGAATCTGGCTGAATATATTGTTTCTCCTGGGGCAATGTTTTCTATTTTTCCTACAATGCTCATATTCAAGTCTAGGATGTAAATGTGGTTTGCAGATGTTGCTTCTTCTGGGCTTCGTGCAACATGTCTTGTTGTAGTTGCTATTCTAAAGTATTCGTTGTATTCATCCATGGAGAATTGATTGAGAACTATGCCCGGGACTTGACCGCTAGCTTCATATTTTATTTTGTTGCCCTCTATGTGAATTCTATGGATTATTGTAACTTCGACTCCGGTTTTGCTCCATTTTGGAACTACCAGATATATGTTGTTCAATGAAACATACATGCTGCTTGATATACCCATTAAGATTGTTTCATACGTTGGCTCTTCTTGGTCGTTTTGTACATTTATAGCCATGATAATTGTGTACGTGTAATAATAGTCGGATACGGCGGAATAGTATATTTTGTTAGCTGGAACCACTTCCTCACGGTTGTTTACAGATATTCTTGGTAGAAGAATTTCTATCTTATCTTCTTCATTTGTTTTAATTGCTGGGCTATTTACTATAACGTAAACATATTCACCGATCATTCTAGAGTCAAAGTACCATCCACTTAGGGAAATGTCTCTCTTTAGAATTGGTGTTCTTCTATCTGAGATATCGTAGATCTTGATGGATGTTTTTTGCTCATAGGAAGGCTCGTAGGCGTAGAAGATGTAGAAGAGTGGAAAATTGCTTTCAAAGACTATGAGTCTATCCTTGTTTACATATATACCTGTTACGGTTCCATTTAATTCCATTTTAGAAAGAACTTCGGCTTCTTCGGGCGGATATGCTTTAACGATAATGACGCTATTATTTGAGACCACATAAATATATTTACCATCTGTCTTTACAATATCTGCTTCATCCACGCCTTCGACTTGAATGTTTGTTGTAGAGTATCCCGGGGCCGTAGCTACGGAAGCAACTTCTCCACTTTCCGCGTCGTACGATGCAATGATTCCTCCCCTAGATTTACTATTTAGAATCTCTAAATTTGTTTTTATGAAATACTTTAGTTCGTAGTATGAAGAAAACTTTTTTAATCGAATTTCATAGTTTGTAAATTCTTTATATTGGAATATGACAATGGTACAAGTCATGCTGACAATAATTAGGAATAAAAAAATGTATGTCACGGCCTTTTTCATGTTTTTCACCGATAGTATTTTCCGTTTTTTGAAGTTTAATCCTATGGTTTGGAACAGGTTGTTCTAAAAGTAGAACGATGTTGCTAATTTAGTGTTCATCATTTTAGAACAGAACACGTATCTCTTCTCTCTACGTTTCTATTTAATATTTTAAGTAGGCATAATTTAGTATGTTGACGGAAATGGCTAATTTAGACATACCTATTTTCCTAGCAGAGATTAATAGTCTTGAAATTCTTTAAAAAATTGAACAAATAGTTATTTCATGGGTTGTATATACTGAAACTGTTATATAGAAGAGATGAGAAACTTGTTGCAAATAAGATTTAATTATGTTCTTAAAGTTACATGTGCTGGAGGTCGGTGATTTGAGGGCTGCTGTTTTTTATGGTATAGAAGATGTTCGTGTATGTGAGGTTGAAAAGCCAAAAGCTAATCGTGGAGAAGTTGTTGTTGAGATTAAAACTGCTGCAATATGTGGAACTGACGTACATTACTACCGTGGAGATGCGATTCCAGGGAAACTACCTATAATTTTAGGACATGAGTTTAGTGGAATTGTTGTTGAAGTTGGCGAAGGAGTAAAAAATGTTTCTGAAGGAGATAGAGTGATAGGGCCTCCCTCCATAAGTTGTGGTGAATGTTATTATTGTCGTAGGGGAAGACCTCAATTATGTTTGAATAGAATAGGTTTAGGTGTCCATGTAGATGGTTGTTTGGCTGAATATGTAAAAATACCTAGAGCAGATAGAGCATTATGCAAGTTACCAGATGATATTTCTTTTGAAGAAGGATGCCTCATAGGCGACATAGTTATGACTGGATTTCACGCTGCTGAAAAAGTTAAACCCGGAGACACAGTGGTTATTTTTGGTACTGGACCTATAGGACTTTCTGCAACACTTTTCGCTAAAGTTGCAGGAGCAAGTAAAATTATTAGCGTAGGTATTGAAGATCATGCATTAAAATTTGCCAAAGAAAAATTAAATGTGACCTTAACTATAAATGCGTTTCAAGAAAAAACTGTTGAAAAAATTATGGAACTAACCGATGATCTTGGAGTTGATGTGGCTATAGATGCTGCTGGAGTTCAATCTACCATAAGAAGCGCCATAAGTTGTCTTCGAAGAGGAGGAAAACTTGTTGTTCCAGCTTTGTTCGCTGAACCCCCTTCGATTGATATGATAAAAGTAACAATGAACGAATTGGAAATTTACGGAGTTCTTTGCCCATCTAGTATTGACGAAATCAAGCGAGTTATAGAGATTATAAGGTCAAAAGAGCTAGATATAACATCTTTCATTAGTCATAGATTAAGTCTTGACGAAGTTCCGAGAGGCTTTGAAATATTGGACAAAAGAATAGATGACCCCATTAAAGTTGTTGTAAAGCCGTAAATAAAATTAGAAGTATGTTATGTTTCTTTTTCTTGTATTTTTCGTTTAAGATGTTTCAAAAATTTCTTTAAAACAAAATCCATTAGTAAAACTGGGTCATGTCCTAAACTTTTCGCTATATCAGAAAATTCCTCCCAAACCTCTTTTTTAACCTTTATTTCAGGCATATAGACACACCCTAAAATCTTTTTCAAAACTTTGAGTAAAGGTAAATAAAAATGTAACTCCTAGCAACCATGTTTAACTGCGATCCTTTAGGAGACAAAAATTAGTTAAATGAATGATCTTCAAGATTTAACTTTGCTTCTTATTTATGTGGAAACTATTTCGACGTTAAAAATCAGTTTATTAGAGTTTAAGCCTCTTGTCTTTAAGTCCAAATCCAAAGTATAAATATCTAAATTATCCATATTTTCTATCATTTTGTTAGATCCTAATTAAATTTAAACTTCTATTAATTACATTTAGCTGAGTGCATTTTGACAGGGAAGTATCAATGAATATGGGAAACAATATATTAAATTGAGGAAACAAATAGTTACCTAGGTTAATTTATCTGCATGGAGTGGTTGTTTATGTCTAAAGAAGAAACTGCAATTAAGGTTGAAATTACTGAAAGAACTTATAATAGGGCTAAGGAATTTTTTGAAAAACACAAAAGCGAACTAGAACGTATGGGGATAAATGATATCTCGAAACTCATTGAGGAGGCTTTAGCATATTTTATTGAGGGACATAAGGAGCCTATAATAACTTAGGAGGAAATATCATGGCTAAAGTTGCTATTTCAAAACTTGAACCGCCAATTGATGAAAACAAAGTTTATGATGCAGTTAAAAACGCTGTAGATTTACTTGGTGGAATCGAGAAGTTTGTTAAGCCTGGTGAAAAGGTTCTTTTGAAGCCAAACTTGGTTAGGCCTGCGCCTCCGCCAACAACTACTGATCCACGTGTGGTTAGAGCAGTGGCACTGCTTGTTAAAGAAGCTGGTGGAAAACCTATTATAGGTGAGGGAACTGCTGCAATGACCCTTTTATGGAGAGAAGAGATGGATAGTGACGATGTGCTTTTCCTTGCAGGTATGTATAAAATTGCTGAAGAAGTTGGAGCTGAGGTTGTTTCATTTGATAAGGAGGGAAAATTTTATGGTAGGGTGGTGGAGGTTCCTGGTGGTGTTGTTCTTAGGAAAGCGAATATAGCTGAGATAGCGTTGGATGTTGATAAAATAATACCTATACCAGTTATGAAGTGTAGTATGGAAGGTGGTGGTGTTACACTCTGTATAAAAGATTTACATGCCCTTGTAGATCCTTATACTGATAGGCTTAAGTTTCATAGGTCGGATCTCTGGCAGAAACTGGTAGATATTGTAAAAGTTGTAAGAGATAAGATTAAGCTTTGTGTTATCGATGGAATTAAGGCTATGGAAGGTGATGGCCCGATTTACGGTGACCCGGTTGATATGAACGTTATTTTAGCAGGTGATGATCCGGTTGCAACCGATGCTATAGGTTCTCTTGTTATGGGGTTCGATGACCCTCTCAGAGAAATTGGTCCCATAGCTATTGCTCATGCCGATGGCCTGGGTGTAGGTGATCCAAGTAAGATAGAAGTTGTTGGAGCAAGGGTGGAAGAGGTTAGAAAGAAGCTTAAGAAACCTTCCTGTGAAATTTTAGCTGGGATATTTCCGAATATTGTATTTATTGAAGGTGGTTGTTGTAGGGCTTGTAAAGCATGGATAAAATTCACACTATACGCTTTAAAGGGAGAGGGTGTACTGGATAAAGAGGTTCCTAAGAGAGTTGGAAAGCTTGTTATTATTGCTGGAATAGATCCGTCGCTTCCAGAAGATCCAAAAGAACTATTAAAATTAGGGTTACCTATTGTTTTTGGAGATTGTGCCTTATACTCAACTAAGAGTACAATATTCTGGCAGCTGAGAGAAAAAGCTGTGTATATTCCAGGTTGTCCACCCTTTGCAGTTGGAAACCAAGCACGTTTAATTAAGAAAGCCATGGGACTACCAATAACGAAAAAAGAAGCATGGGGATTCCTACCAACCTACACACACTAATCTTAATACTTAAATCTTATTATTTTACTGGAGGACACCTATTGGTGGCGGATATCGATATATTAGAGAGAGCAATCCAAATTTTGAGGAATGGAAAGAAAGTTGCTTTGTGTACTGTGGTTGAGAAGAGAGGTTCTGGTCCTAGAGACGTAGGAGCAAAAATTGTTGTAAGTGAAGATAGGGAAGTTGTTGGCACTATTGGTGGAGGAAACATGGAGAGAATTCTTGTTGAAGAAGCCTTAAAATCCTTAAAGGAAGGAAAATCTAGAAGAATTGTTTTTTCTCTTCGTGAAGACGTTGAAAGGGAAGATGTTGTTAAGACTGGGCTTATTTGTGGGGGTGAAATTACGATTTTTATAGATGTAATTGAGCCAAAGCCTCGCTTAATTATTATTGGTTCTGGTCATATAGGTTATCCTCTTGCTAAACTTGCAGACATATTAGGTTTTGAAATCGTGATTGTAGATGATAATAAGGAACTTGCAACCAAAGAACGTTTCCCTATGGCCAAAGAAATCATTGTTGGCGACTTCTTGGAAATATTGGATAAGATTGAGGTTCAACCTCATGATTATGTTGTGATTGTTTACGGGGAGCCTGAACATGATTATTTAGCCTTGAAGAAAATGCTCGAGAATAGAGTTCACTATGTGGGATTGCTTGGAAGTAAGGTGAAAGTTGCAAAGTTTAAAGAAAGATTGAAGAAAGAAGGAGTTAATGAAGAAGTTTTTAAGAATCTTTACGCTCCTGTAGGCTTAGATATAGATGCACAGACACCAGAAGAAATAAGCATAAGTATCCTTGCTCAAATAATAAAAATTAGAAGAAAAGGGGATAAGAATAGTTGAATTTGATGTACGCTACCAGGATCGAATGTAAGTTTTATCGTGTGACCCAGGGTTGTAGCAGTAGCATATTTTAACATCAGGGATTTTATAGGATACGGTTACTATTAAATATTTACCCAGCATTTAACAACGTATACATTCTACATCAAAGAGACACGATTTCATTGCAAGACTAGCTTTTAATCCCTCTTAAAAAACAATCACATATTCAACTAATGCTAAGAGAATTCCGCCGGTTAAACTGATCGATAAGTTTCCTGGTTGTCTACTAGAACGTTTAAAATTCAACTTGTTTCGATGAACTTTTTTATTGCATTTTATGTCATCGTCTATATGCTTAAACCTTTAAAATGTCAAGTTTAAATTCAGTTTCTTTAAAATTTTAAATGAATTGAATGAAAATTATTATCGTGACTGTAGTGTGTAGGTGAGTTTATGTTTTCTTTGGTTGTTTTGGCTGCTGGTAAATCTGAAAGATTTGGAAGAAATAAAATGCTTATTGACATTTTGGGTAAGCCCTTGATACGTAGAGTTATTGAAAATGCTTTAAGCTCTCAGGTTGATGAGGTAATCGTTGTTTTAGGCTACATGAGGAAGGAAATCGAAGACGTTTTGAAGGATTTGCCTTGTAAGGTTGTTTATAATAGGAATTTTGAGGAGGGTATGAGTTCCTCGGTAAAAATAGGAGTATCAAAAATCTCAAAGACTGCAGAAGCAGTGCTAATTTTGCCTGGTGACTATCCATTGGTAACAGCGGAGGATATTAACAGGGTAATTTCTAAATTTAGGGAAACAGGAGCTTCAATCGTTATTGCATCCTATAAAGGAAGACCTGGTCATCCAATTCTTTTTTCTCAAAAACTTTTCAAGGAGTTATTAAAGATAAGCGAAGAAGAGCAGGGATTGAAAGCTGTTGTCCGTAAACATAGAGAAGAGGTAGTTTTAGCTGAAACAAATTCTCCAGGAGTCTTAATGGATGTTGATACCGAAGAACATTTAAAAAAGGCTATTCAGTTCTTAAATAAGTTATATTCAGAATAAAAGTTTGTTATATTTGAAATTGATTGAAATTATGAAGCTTCAACTTCTCTTGATGAAATTTTGTTAGCTGATTCTTATTTTTTGATTTGTTAGCTGGTTTTAAGTTGAAACATAAGTATGATGGAATTTGATTACATTTGTTTTATGTGAATGTTTATGAACTACGTGGCAGTATTGTATGGATATAGTATGTGTAGGGGGTTGGGTGTGCTGTGTATGATGTTCTTTTAACTTCTGAGGAACGTAAGATTAGAGATGAGGTTCGTGAATTTGTTAAAGGCGTAGATCCTGAAATAATAAGGAAAATGGAAAGGGAAGAAATTAAGTTTCCAAAGGAGTTTGTCAAAGAAGCGGCTGAGAGAAATCTTTTAGGGCTTAGATTTCCAAAAGAATATGGTGGCTGTGGAGCAACGTGGGTAGCGGAACTTTCAGCTATCGAAGAAGTAGGAGTACTGGGTTTTACTCTAGCATGTCTTTACTCGCTAGCCAGTATTATAGGAGAACCTATTTACTATTTTGGTTCTAAGGAATTGAAGGAGAAATATCTTAAGCCCATGTTGAAAGGCGAAATTTATGGAGCCGAAGGCATTACAGAGCCTAGCGGTGGCTCTGATGTTTTTGGAGCCATGAAAACAACGGCAAAGAAAGAAGGATCGCATTACATAATTAATGGGCAGAAAAGGTTTGTGGTTGGAGCTGAGGGAGCTGATTTCTTCTTCATATATGCAAGAACTAAAACAGATGTAACTCGTCCCCAAGAAGGTGTTAGTGCGTTCATTGTGGACAGAAATTTAGAAGGTGTAAAAGTAGCTACAGTTTATGGTCTTTTAGGGTCTCATGGTGGAGGAACTGGAAGAATAGTGTTTAAAGATGTAAAAGTCCCAGAAGAAAACTTAGTAGGACAAGAAAATGGTGGTTATGAGATTTTTAATAGAATGATGGTTCCTGAAAGATTGACATCTGCAGCTGGGGCAATAGGTGTAGCGGTAGCTGCACTTGAGATTGCAGTGAAGTATAGTGATTCGAGAAAGGCATTTGGTAGGAAAATACGCGAGTTTCAAGGTGTTAGCTTCAAGATTGCTGATAGTATTATGAAGATTGATGCCGCAAGAAGTCTTGTTTATACTGCTGCGAGAATGGCTGATGCTGGTGAAAACCGTTATAGGTTGCGTAGAGTTGTGGCTGAAGCTAAAGCTTTTGCAACTGAAGCAGCTTGGGAAGTAGTAAACCATTCTATACAAATTCTTGGAGGAATAGGTTATACAACAGTGTACCCAGTTGAACGTTTGTTGAGAGATTGTAGACTTGGGATTATTTGGACTGGAACAAACGAAATCATGAGAAATATTATTCAACATGAAATTTATAGAGAAATGTTAAATCCAGAGTACTGGAAGAAGCGTAGAAACATCGAACTAGATACTACAGAATTCTACATGGAAGAAGAAAAAGTATACGAATAAAGCCATCTTCATCTATTTTCATTTTCATAGTAGAGAAGATTTTATATCAAATTGTGCGAAGCATTTAATATTGGTATGCTGCGGAGAGAAGGTGAATTATGTGAGTGAAGAGTTCCTGAGATATTTTGAGAAATGGAAGTGGTCCAAGGAATTTCTAATGGTTGGTAAGGGTGTTCGAAGAATAGATGCTTTGGAAAAAGTTCTTGGAAAAGCTAAGTATGTTGAAGATTACTTTTTTGACCGTATGCTTTATATACGCCTTGTTAAAAGCACAATTCCTCATGGTAGAATTAAGAAAATAGATGCTAGCAAAGCTTTAAAGTTACCTGGAGTTGCTGGAATATTTACCGCTGCAGACATACCTGGTATAAACCAAGTTGGTTACGCTTTACCTGATCAACCTTTGTTGGCAGAAGGAAAGGTTAGGTTTCATGGCGAGGTCGTTGCTCTTGTAGCTGCTGAAGACCCTGACATAGCTGAAGAGGCTGCAAGGCTGGTTAAAGTTGAGTATGACCCCCTACCAGCTGTTTTTGATCCTTTGGAAGCTATGAATTCTAAAATTTTGGTTCACGAGGAAAAGGGTTCTAATATTGCTGAGACAACAAAGGTCAGGAAGGGAGACGTGAATAAAGGTTTTGAACAAGCTGATGTGATCGTTGAAAATACATATAGAACTGGTCACCAAGATCATGCTTATCTTGAAACTGAGGGAGCTGTGGCAATTCCTGAGCCGGGAAGAATCACTGTAATTGGATCGATTCAATACCCACATCTTTGCCAGACAATTACATCTAGAGTATTGGGATTAGATTTAGCTCAAGTTAGGATAGTTCAAGCTAGTGTTGGGGGAGCATTTGGTGGAAAGGATGACATGGGTCCTCTTGTTACTGCTAAGGCTGCTCTTGTAGCTTATAAAACTGGTAGGCCTGCCATGCTTGTCTACACTAGAGAAGATTCTTTAACTTCACATTGTAAACGAGATCCTGCTATAATTGAATATAAGTCTGGAGCCACTAGCGATGGCAAACTTACAGCTATTCAAGTCAAAATAATTTTGGATTCAGGAGCCTATGCTAATAGGGGACCTTTTGTCCTTTGGAGAGCAACTATGCATGCTTCCGGCCCCTATGAAGTTCCTAACGCTAAGGTTGATGGTTTTCTTGTATATACTAACAAAGTTTTTGAAGGATCCTTTAGAGGGTTTGGAAACCCACCTATGCAGTTTGCTGCTGAATCACAAATGGACGAGTTAGCTGAGAAGCTTAATTTAGATCCTGTTGAAATAAGATTAAAGAATATTTTGAAACCTGGATCGCTTACGATTACTAGTCAAAGGTTAGATTCTTCTGTTGGTATTGGTGAAGCTGTTAAAAAACTTGCTGAAGTTTCGGACTTCAAGAAAAAGTGGGTTGAGTATAGGAAGAGTGAAGGAGTAAAAAGGCGTGGTATAGGAATTGCCTGTGGTTGGCATGGTATTAGCACGAGTCGAGGGGTTCCAGACTGGTCTAATGCTTATATTAACATTTACAAAGATGGTAGTGTTGTTTGTGAAACTGGTATATGTGAAATTGGTCAAGGAACCCATACAGCACATGCACAAATAGTTTCCGAAGTACTTGGAATCCCTATTGAGCACATTAAGATTGTAGGTGGAACAACAGATGCCCCAGATACAGGTGCAACCCATGCTTCAAGAGGTTCAAGTATAGGTGGCATTGGTGTATTTGTAGCAGCTGCGAAACTAAGAGAAAGAATTGAGAAAGTTGCTGCTAAACTTTTAGGGTGTAGTACCGAGGAGGTAGAGATCAAAGAAGGTAGAGCTTACCGTCGTGGAGACCCTGATAAGTATATTGAGTGGAGAGAACTTGTTAAGAAGTGTTATGAGATGGGAGTTGAGATGAGCGCTACCGGATACTTCTTTTTGCCGAAAGGTACTTTTGACCAAGAAAAGGGTCAGGGTTTTGCTTATCCAGCTTATAGTTATGTTGTTAATGTTGCTGAGGTTGAAGTAGATATGGAAACTGGTCAGATAAAAGTGTTGAGGGTTTGGCCTGCCTTGGCAGCTGGTAAAATTCTGAATCCTACATTGGTTGAGGGACAGCTTGAGGGGGCTATAGCTCAGGGTCTTGGTTATGCTCTCATGGAGGAGTTGGTGTTTAAAGATGGCGTTATTCTTAATGCTAATCTTACGGATTATGTGATTCCTACGGTTGAGGATGTTCCTGAGGTTATGAAACCTGTATATGTGGAAGATTTGTATCAGTATGGGCCTTTTGGTGCTAAGGGTGTTGGTGAAATGGCTTTAATTCCTACTCCCGCTGCTATTGTAAATGCTATTTATAATGCAACTGGTGTAAGAATAAAAGAACTTCCAGCAACCCCTGAGAAACTGTATTTTGCTTTAAAGAAAATGAGAGGTGATTAGAGGTTTAGAAACATGGCTAAGGTGCTGGTCAAGTTGTACGGTATTTTGAAAGTTGTTGCAAATGAACATAAAGTTATGATGGAAGCTGAAAATATCATAGAACTACTTAGAAAGCTTGCTGATAAATATGGTAATGAAATGAAAGAATGCTTATTTGAAAATGGTAGAGTTAGACCTTATACTAACATTTTTGTTAATAAAGAACATGTTAAACAGTTCGATTTTCCTCTATCTGACGGAGACGAAGTAAGTATTCTTCCCTCTGCTGGAGGAGGAAACCTAAAACCTAAAGTTAAAATTTAGGAGGAGAAAGCTGTATGCTCCCGGAATTTGAATATTTTCGTCCTAAAAATCTCGAAGAAGCTTTAAATCTTCTTGATAAATATGGAGAACAAGCTAAATTGTTGGCAGGTGGTACAGATTTAATAGTTAAGATGAAAGATCGAGTAATAGAACCCAAATATATAATTGATCTGTCTCTTTTGAAAGAATTACGATTTATTTCAAAGGAAAACGGCGTTATACGGGTAGGAGCTTTAACAACATTAAGAGAAATTGAAACTTCGCCTCTTATACAAGAACATGTTCATGTTCTTTCAGATGCTGTTGAGAAGATGGCTTCATGGCAAATAAGAAACCTGGGAACTATTGGAGGAAATTTATGTAATGCTTCTCCAGCAGCAGACACAGCACCGCCACTACTTATATTAGAAGCAAAGCTTAAGCTTAATAGTTCTGAGGGAGAAAGAATAGTTCCCGTCGAGCAGTTTTTCACTGGCCCAGGAGAAACCATACTTAAAAATAATGAACTGCTCGCTGAGATTCAAATACCTGTAATACCTGATAATAGCGGTGCTGTTTTTTTAAAGCTTGGTAGAAGAGCTGCTCACACACTTTCAATAGTTTCTGTTGCAACCTTAGCAATTGTTGAAGATGATGTTTTCAAAGATGTTCGCATTGCTTTAGGTTCAGTTGCTCCCACACCTATAAGAGCTAGGAAAACTGAAAATAAGTTTAGAGGACTTCTCGCAACGAAAGATGTTATCGAGAAAAATTGTAACTGTGTTGTGGAGGATATTAGTCCTATAGGTGACGTTAGAGCTTCGGCAGAATATCGCAAAGAGATGTCTATTGTTTTAACAAAAAGAGCTCTAATTGAAGCCTTATCTAAGGTGAGGTGAAAAAGATGGGAGAAGAAGTTACGATTAGATTTACTTTAAATGGTAAAGAAGTAGAGGTTAGGGTTAAACCTAATACTACATTGTTAGATCTTCTTCGAAGGAAATTGAAAATTACAAGTGTTAAGAGAGGATGTGAAAGAGGTGAATGCGGCGCTTGTACCGTTCTAATTGACAATCAACCTGTAAACTCTTGTCTCATTCTAGCTCCCCAAGTAGATGGTAAAAACGTTGTGACTGTGGAAGGTATTGTGGAAGATAAAAAATTGCATCCAATTCAAGAGGCTTTTATTGAAACTGGCGCTGTTCAATGTGGTTTTTGCACTCCTGGCATAATACTTACATTAAAAGCTTTATTTGATATAAATCCCAATCCTAGTGAAGAGGATATACGTAAAGCTATCGAGGGAAACCTTTGTAGGTGTACAGGATATACAAAAATAGTAGAAGCAGCACTCTTAGTCAAAAAACACTTTAAATAATATTTAATTAACTTCTAAGTTAAATTCTAGTAAATTTTGTTTTGTTGTTCTGAAATTTTCACTTGTAGTCGTCAAAAATGTTTCTGAACCATTTGAACAATATTATTGAAGGTTTTAAAGTTGAAAAATTAATCTTATGGCTAGGTGATTGTTAGTAATATAGTTGAAAGAAGCTTGTTGGAAAGACGAATTAGTAATGTTTGTTGTGAAATTTACAATAATAAGAAGGTTAAGTATTTATTTAACATGATTTGTTGTTAATACCACACCAATGTACAAGATAAGGAATATCTTAGCAGCTAACCTATGTTGTTGAGGTGCTAGCTATGTTTGATTTAATGGAGAGAGCTGTGGAAAAGGGTTTAAAGCTGGGTGCAACCTATGTTGATATTAGAGTTGTTAGAAATAGTTCCGAAACAGTGAAAATTAAGAATGGTGCTGTTGAGGAAGCAACGATCAAAGTGAATTCTGGTTTTGGCGTAAGAGTGTTAAAGAATGGTGCATGGGGTTTTTATAGCAGCAACAAAATGGATAAAGATGTTATTGATGAAGTTGTTGAAACCGCTGTTAAAATAGCGGAAGCAAGTGCTACACGTAGTAAAAAACCTGTTAAATTAGCTCCAGTTAAAATTGTTGAAGATAAGTGGCGTACACCTTGGACTAAAGATCCTTTTGATGTTCCTCTTGAAGATAAACTTGAACTTTTCTTAGAGGCTGACAAGACAATAAGAGAACAAAGTGATCATGTTAAAATTAGTATGGTTAGTTATGAAGCTAGAAAAATTCACAAGTGGTTTGTTAGTAGTGAAGGATCTAAAATTAAAGCTGAAATTGTTTTTTGTGGTGCTGGTGTTTCAGCACTAGCTATTAAAAATGGTGATGTTCAGAGGAGAAGTTTGCCGACAAGTTTTGGTGGAAACTATGTGAAAAAAGGATGGGAATACGTTGATTCATTAAATCTTGTAGAACTTGCCGAGAGAACTGGCAAGGAAGCAGCTATGCTTCTTGACGCTAAACCTTGTCCAGCTGGCAAAACAACGTTAATACTTGACTCCAGTCAGTTAGCGTTGCAAATTCATGAAAGCTGTGGTCATCCAACCGAGGCAGATAGAGTTTTAGGCACTGAAGCTTCTTATGCAGGTACAAGTTTTTTAACTCCTGATAAGCTTGGAAAATTGAAGTATGGCTCAGAAATTGTAAATATTGTTATGGATCCTTCACCAGAGAAATATCCAGAAGCTTTAGGTAGCTATAAGTATGATGATGAAGGTGTACCGGTGAAAAAGACCTATCTAGTTAAAGAAGGACTGTTTGTAGGTTATCAACTTAGTAGGGAAACTGCTGTTGAACTTGGCTTCGAGGAAAGTAATGGTGCTATGAGAGCAGACAACTGGAATCGAATACCTCTTATTCGAATGAGTTTAATTAGCTTGGACCCGGGAGACTGGAAACCTGAAGAAATATTTGAGGATACTAAGGACGGTATTTATATGGAGACAAATAAGAGCTGGTCTATTGACGATAAAAGATTGAACTTTCAGTTTGGATGTGAACTTGCTTGGAAAATTGAGAATGGTGAAAAGAAAGAGCTTTTGAAGAATCCGGTTTATCAAGGAATTACTCCTGAGTTCTGGGGTAACTGTGACGCTATTGGCAAGGACTTCTTTATTTGGGGTCTTCCAAACTGTGGCAAGGGTGAACCACCACAAGTAATGTGGGTTTCTCATGGAGCCTCTACAGCTAGATTTAGGAATATTATGATTTTTAGTGGGAGGTAAAAGAAATGAAAGAACTAAGTGAAATTAAAAATTGGCTTATTGACACTGCTCAAAAAGTTGTAGAACATGTTGTCAAGGAAGGTGCTTGGCAGGCAGATATTAGGGGTGAATACGGTGAAAACTATCTTACAAGGTTTGCAAACTCTCAAATTCATCAAAACGTTGGAGAATCTTATACAAAATTTTTCTTAAGGGTTTTTCTCCGCGATAAAAGATTTGGATGTGTGACAATTATTAGTAGGGACATTGATGAGATTTTGAAGGCAGCTGACAAAGCCATTAAAATAGCAAAAGCTTCTACACCGGATCCTTACTTTAAGACTCTTCCAGAACCGGAAGAAATTCCACCATTAGAGAGAAAGATGTTTTACGAAGAAATGATGGAAAATACTCCTCTTGATAGAGCTAAAGTTGTCGGTGAACTCATAGATGCTGCTCATGAAGCCAGTAAGTATGTCGATGCTGTTAGCGGTGCTTTATCGACAGTATCAAGGGTTCAAACAGTCGTCAATAGTTTGGGTGTTAATGCTTTCCAAGCGTATAGTTTTGCTTCTTTAAATGTCATGGTTATTGCAAGGAATACGCAAAGTGAAGCTGAAGGTTTTGCATACCGTGTATCAGGAAATCTAAAAGAAATTGATGCAAAAGAGACCGGTTTAGAGGCTGGTGAAAGAGCTGCTAGTGGACTTAATGCTAAGAAAATTGAACCGGGAGATTACGAAGTTATCTTTTTACCTTATGCTACAGCCACCTTAATGCTTCATACAGCTATCGATACCTCTGCTAAAATGAAGGATCTTGGGCTAAGCAGTCTAATCAACAAGGAAAATAAAAAAGTTTTACATGAAGATATTACTATTGTTGATGATCCTAGAAGTGAAAAAACACCTGTACCATTGTTGTTTGATGGAGAAGGAACACCTAAAAAGAGACTAGTAATATTTGACCATGGAGTGTTTAAGAACTTTGTATATGATTGTTACTATGCTGGTAAGGAAGGGAAGAAAAGTACTGGTCATGCTGATTTCTGGGAACATGCATCACCATTCCCATCTAACCTAGTTTTTGAACCGGGCAATTCTACCATTGATGAATTAGTAAGAGAGACTAAAAATGGTATTTTAGTTGCACGTTTGCACTATAGTAACACGGTTGACCCTAGAAGAGGAATCATAACAGCTATGACTAGAGCGGGAACTTTCAAAGTAGAGAATGGTGAAGTAAAGTATCCTATTAAAAACATGAGATTCACAGATAGTTACCATAGAATTCTAGGCTCACTAAGTCTCTTAGGTAAAGAGTTTAGAAGTATGGTTATGTGGCGAAGCTTCATAACCGCTCCAGCAATTAAAGTAAATACGGTAAAATTCGTAGGAACAACAGGATAACATTACAGCATATTTTACCTTAATTTTTGAGTATGTTGTTTATCTGTCAGTTTTAATAACGTATATTTTAATAAGTTGTACGTACATTTTAGGATTGTGGAGGGATATTTCTGCGACGTGAACGATTTTGTATAGAATGTGGTAGAACAGAACGCGAAGTTAAACTTACTAGCAAAATGCTTTGTATACATTGTTTTTTACGTCGGTATCCTTTGTATAAAGTGAAGAATAGAAGAATAAAGGTTAGGTTATGTCCTATATGTCATTCTTACGCTGTTAGACGTGAATTTGCATATGGTAGAGGTTTAAGTTTCAACGATGTTATTAGAGCACTTGTAGAAGATTCTGTAAATAAAATGGTTAAACTTCCCTTTTACTCAAAGCTTAATGCAATAGATTTTGAAGCTCCTAAGAATTTTGAAAGGAACCATTTCTTGATTCCTGTTAATATTGAAGTAAGGCATACTGAGGAAAATGTGAATGATAAACTTACTTTAGAGATCGAAGTCTATGCTGAAAAGTGTCCTTTATGTAAAAGAAGAGAGAAAGGTGTTTCCGAAGCTATTATCCAGGTTAGGAAAGAAAAAGGTAGAATGGATTCCGAAGAAAAAGAAAAAATTGTTGAACTTTTGAGGGATTTAGCTGAAAAAAGCAGGGATCCCAAGGCGTATATCGCTAACGTTGAAGTTACTAATAGTGGAGTGGATATTTGGATAGGTAGCTTAAAATTCGCTGAAATGGCAGCTAGAGTATTGAGAAAAAGATTTCGTGGGTCAATGAAGATATTTAGAACTTTAGGGGGATTAAATAAAAGCGGGAAACATGTACTTACAGCGTCTATTCTAATTAAAATTCCTTAACTCTCCAATTCAACAAATATGCTCCTTAATTTAAAATGTTATTTTAAAGTGTTTTGAATTAATAACAGAAATCAACGTCGATACCATATTTTTTGGCAATGTTGATTATTTTATGTCTTAGTTTTTCAAAATAGTCTGATCTTGAAAACAAAACTTCTTCATATTTTTTGAGAAGCTTTGGGTAATTTTTTTGAAGAGTTTCTTTTATGCTCTTCCAGTTTCCGTACTTTATGTTTAATCTATCTACCATTATGCTACTACATCCAACTTCTTTAAGTTTAACAATTAAATCTTCAATTGTTTCATCGGATAAGTAGGGTAGTAAAGGTCCAATAAAACCATATGTAAGTATTCCTTCCTGATGTAGCTCCCATAGTGCCTCTAATCTTTCTTTAATTGGAGAAGCTTTAGGTTCAAATTTCTCTCTAACCGTATCATCCAAGGTAATTATTGTAAAACCGACTTCGCAGTGTTCAAATTTTTTAAGTAAATCTATATCTCTTATGACTAAAGAAGACTTTGTTAATATTAGAATTGGGAAATTTCTTCGGGTTAAAACTTCTAATATTCTTCTCGTAATTTCGTATTTCTTCTCGAGAAACTGATAAGCATCAGTTACACTACTTATTAATATTGGTCCAGGTCTTGCTTTTTTAGTTTCTTTAGCAAGAACCGTGGGTGCATTAATCTTAATATCTACAAACTCTCCCCATCTATCTTTTTCGTGACCAGTGTACCTTTTCATAAATCTAGCGTAACAGTAAACACATCCATGGGCGCATCCGACGTAAGGGTTAATTGCATAGCTTACTCCATAAATTCTACTCCTGCTAAGAACAGATTTTACCATTATTTCTTTGATCTTCAAATAAATTCTCCCACTTAAATGATTTAACAGATAAATTACGAAACTAAATACTTAATAAATCTCTTGCCATCTTATCCAAAAATTATTGGGAAACTTCTAAAGAAACTGGAAGAAAGAAGCTAAGAAGAAATAGAATATATGATTATTAAGTTTTTAGTTCTTTTAGACGTTCTGCTTTTGCCTTAGAGAGTTTATGTACTACATTGATTCCCGGTTTTACTTCTTTCAAATCCTTTATTTCTAAGTGACCTTTCTTAATAGCTGCATTCAATAGTTCTTCA
>Ga0209426_1000392_pt1 | contig 48910 bp, 40 predicted proteins | sample Deesub1362B_J571_FD_187697 | JGI IMG/M metagenome (GOLD analysis project Ga0209426, IMG submission 187697) | Deep oceanic, basalt-hosted subsurface ecosystem from Juan de Fuca Ridge flank, Pacific Ocean, CORK Borehole 1362B_J2.571 (SPAdes)... ... | reverse complement strand
ATCTCTGTTCCGCGAAAAAGCCACGATCTGATGCGGCTGCGGATCATAACACCGCACCCCAACGTACAGCGCCTTGCTATCGGCCAGAACCCGCACACAGGTCCGCCATGACGGCGTAGCCCCCTCCTCCGGTTCAACCATGGTCAGATTGGCAATAGAATCGGCCTGAAACCATTCCGGCTCACTCAGAACACCGTCAAGGCGGATCTGGCCATTAAGACTCCCTACCCGCAGAACAGGACGCTGTGACAGTTCCCCCTTCACCGCAACTGCTGGCAAAAGAACAATCAGCAGGCCGAATCCGCACGCCGCAAAAAATTTTCTTGCTGCCACCATTCTCAAATCCTTCTCCTTCTGTCCTGATCCAGGTTTCACCGGTCACAATTACTCCACAGATAAGCACCCGAACGATCGTTACAGCCATGGTCCACCAGCCATGGAAAGGCCTGCAGATGCACACCGGACCGGATTATTTTTCTTTCTGAACCAGAAAGTCATCGAAAGAGGTGGCCGCATCTGCTTTGGTCCACAACCCTACTCCGCCTGGCTGGGAGAATGTTGCATCCCTTACTTCCAGTAATTTTCTGCCATCGATAAATCCGGCAATGTCATCTCCGTGATGAGAGATGGCGAGGGTATGCCATTCGCCCGCAGGAATGCGGATCCGGGCACTGGCCAGCATAACCCGGCGGCCGTCTTTCACATAATAAATGCGAAAATTGCTCTCTAGCGGGTTCATGCGAGCGATGTAGTAATTATTGCGGTCTTTTGCCCGCCAGATAACCCCTCCTCCCTGATCTTCCCGGCCCGTGTTGGCACGGAATTTTACCTCTATTTTTCCGTTCAAAAAACGGACCCGGTCTGTCCAGCAGAGATTGAATGTGCCTCCGGAATTCTTTTTGGGATCTGTTAGCGATAGCACATGTTTACCGGAAGGCGCTGTACTATCCACCTCCACCTCCCAGGTTGAAAGTTCCCCCCGCGGGTGGGTAGCTTCAACCTTCCAGCCCGACGGAATATTGCCCGCTTTGACATCCTCAAAAGTGAGCAATAGGGCACCGGAACTGGTCTCCTTTTTTTGCAGAAATGCACTGTTTGCAAAAATCCCCAGTGCCAGCAACAAAATCATACCAACCACTGCGCGGTTCATGACTTCCCCTCCTGCAGTTGGTTTTATCCGTGCGCTGTTTCCCCCTGCGAGTCCCGGTCCGGCTTAAATGACGAACCGCCAGATCAGTTTGGTCAGCACGGTGGTCTGGGTGCTTTTCCACCGTTTTCCAGCGGTATCCACCGCCTGATTAACCACAAAATAAAAGTTCGTGCCCGGCGTGGGAATCCAGTTCATCCTGAAGTTAAGCAGGATGGTTTTGTCTTCATTGTTCCACTGGCCGAATACGGACCCGAAAAGATCCGGCGATGCGGCCAGGTCAATGCGCCCTCCTATTTCATGCACGGCAAATTCCCCGCCGGGCAGCGAAATACGGTTCTCAGAAAAATCGGAACTGATACTCACGTGACGGTTCAGCTTCCAGGTGCCCCGTACGAACCACCGGGTGCGCTGACCCCGGTAAAAATCTCCCCAGTTCACCAGGAAAAAGGCGTGGCAGCGCCGCCCCGAAAATGTGCGGAACTGTAGCTCGTAACGGGTAAACCAGTACTCGCCAGCGGAGATCACCTGTCCTTCGAAAATCTCAAAATCTTCGGTGAGATACTCCGCTTCCCGCTGAATGTTGGCTTCAAACATCTCCCCGCTGCGTGTTGTAAAGCCGAACGGCCGGAACTCCGATGAAAACGACTGAAGCCTGCCGGTGTTCTCATCGATGTAATAATCAAATTCGAACGGCTTGAAAACCAGGCGTTGAATCCACGGCAAAAAGGCCGGACGCGGCTTGAAGCGGAGCTCTGCCCCCACCTTCTGGAAATTTTTCCTCCGCAAGAATCCGGTCTCGGGATTAAAAGAGCCGTCCGCCCGGTTCCAATAAATTTGAAAATCCACCCGGTCGTTGGGATACTCCAGGAAGAGACGGTACGCAGCCCCTATTCGATCCGGCCGATCGGATGTGTAACTCTGGGCCAGCGCGGCTCCGAATACCAGCCGCCTGCTCCCCATAAAACGCGAGGTCGAATAGAGAAAATCGACCCCGTAAACCACATTCTGCCTACCTGGCTGAAACTTACCAACCCCAATGAATCCGATGCTTGACTCTTTTCCCACATCCCGCTTCACCCGGAAAACCGTGTAATTCGTGGAAGGGATGGTATCCTTCCGGGCCGTCTGGATGCTCATGGCTCCCAGCGTGGTTCGGCCCGTTTTTCCCAGCACCCTTACACCCCCCAGAATGGGTATGGTGGAGCGGTCAGGGGCCAGGCCGATGCGCCGGCTGTAGAATGGCTGTACACCGCCCCCCAGACTAAAGCTGAAATAGCTGCTGCCTTCCAGGAAAAATTCTCGCTTTTCAGGGTAAAAAAGCGAGAAACGGGTCAGATTGACCCGGATCCGGTCGGATTCCACCTGGGCAAAATCGGTGTTGACCGTAAAATTGAACTTTACCGCCGGTGTAATCAGGTAATTGACGTCGAATCCGGCACGGTTCACCCAGGTTATGTTATGCCCTGGCCTCGCTTCAGTACCGGATGTTCCGTAAGGCTTCAGTTCAACCAGCGTCACTTTTCCGACAATTTCAATACCTACCAGGGTTCCCGCATGGGAAACCTGCTCCAGTCGGAAATTGCGCGACCAGCCTTGCCAGAGTACCTGTTCCCGTTTCCGGCGGATGTTGCGTTCAAAATTTATGCCCCACACCTGCTGCCGCCTGCGATAGAACTTCAAAGTGGAAAACGGGATACGGAATTCTGCGAACCAGCCTTCGGGTGTAATCCGGGTTTTCACATCCCATACCCCATCCCAGGCCCTGTTGATGCTCTGGCCGTTGTCCTGCACCAGCGCATCAAACCGGGCCCCATTTGGATTGGTTACAAAAAGATAACCGTTGCGGCCGTCGTGGTAAGTATCCAGAATCAGTTTGAAGTTATCCTCAGAACGGTAGCTGAAATCCCGCTTCATCTCCTCCGCCACGATCCGTTCCGGCTCGCTATCGTAGCACCATACTCCCACATAGAGGTTGGCATCGTCATACAGAACCGCCACCTCTGTCCATTCGGTTGCTGGAGCCCCTTCGTTCAGTTCCCGCTGGGTGAAGTTAGAAATGTGCTCAGCCTGCTGCCAGGCAGCCTCATTCAGCAAGCCGTCCAGACGAATGCGCTCCCGGACGCGCAGGGCCCGGATGACATCCGGTTTGCTCACCTGCCCAAAAGCCACCTCCGGGACAAACATCAGCAAAAAACCAACCAATCCCAAAATGAACCTGACCATTGTTCACATCCCGTTCATCTGTGCCTGACCACCTGCCTTCCGCTTTTCCCGTGTTAGTCCCCTTCGGATAGGCCGGGTCATCCGGCTTTAAAAAAATTATTCCAGTTGCTCCACCCCTTCTTGCCTCACAACTTCAATGGCCCCAAAGGGACATTCCCTGGCACACGTCAGGCAGCCTGTACAGCGGCCGGATATCGGTTCTGGATAAGCCATTTCCCGTTCCATGCGGATAGCCCCAAAGTCACATACATCATAGCAGATACCGCAGCCGGTGCAATTCTCCAGCAAAAGCCGCCACTCCCAGCTCATGCGTTTTCTCCGCCCGGTTTGTTCAACTGGGCCATGGCCCGGACAAACCCGTACACAAATACGCCGATCAGCAGAGGAAAGAAGATGTAAAAACAAAGCTGGTTCAGCTCAAGTCCGCTGGGACTGGCGTTAGAACGCAAATGGCTTTTAACAAATGACCAGAATGGACTGGGATGAAGTTCAAGATACTCGCCGCTGGGCGCCTCCATAACCAGAGCAAAACCGATGACATTTATCACATTCGCTATTGCCATCAGCCAAAGTGCCCGGCGAAAGGCCGTATGCCCCGGCCGGTGTCCACCGTGAAACAGGCGGATCACCAGCGCAAGAGCAAACAGGACGGTAGCCAGAGGGATGAAAGGGACCGCTACCTTAATGTCTGCCATAATGTCCGGATTGAGTACAAAAAACCCGACCAGAACCACAAAAACCAGAAGCAGGTCCACCACCAGAACCGTTACCAGGTCCCAAATTTCCAGGGAAACCCGCAGGGACAGATAGGCGCGCAAGTTCCGGTAGTAGGCCTGCACCAGGGCCATTCCCAATGCCACAACGCCCAGAATAATGGAAATGTTTAGCAATGTTTGCAGGGTCCAGATCTCCAGCGCTTTACTGATCTCATGTGCCGTCATCACAACCTCCCCGGTGAAGTATCACATCTCCTCTTCATTTTCTGACCATCCCGGCAGAATAATCCGGAACGTACTGCCAACTCCCACTTCGCTTTCCAGTTCGATCCGCCCGCCGTGTACTTCGGCGGCCCATTTGGCGATGGAGAGCCCCAGTCCCGTTCCTCCCATTTCCCGGGAGCGGCTTTTGTCCACCCGGTAGAACCGCTCGAAAATTTTCTCCCGGTGCTCGGGCGGAATTCCGGGTCCTTTGTCTCTCACATCGATCCGTACAAATCCATTTTCTGCCTGCTGCACTTTCACCCGGATCACCTCGCCTTCAGGAGAATATTTGATGGCATTGTCGATGATATTGACCAGCATCTGGCGGAAGATGAGCCGGTCCACATCGGCCCGCAGGGATCCGTCGCCGCACACAGCAATAAATTGCCGCTTCTCCTCTGCCAGGGCCTGCATCATATCCACAATTTGGTTCACCTCTTTCAGAAGAGGGATGGTTTCCTTTTTTAGCTGAACCTGTGCGGCATCGGCTCGGGTCAGTAGCAGCAGGTTGTCCACCAGACGGTTCAGCCGGTTTACCTCTTCCAGCATGCTCCCGATGATTTCCCGGTATTCGTGCGGCAGTTTGGCATCCTGAAGGCCCACTTCGCCCACGCTACGGAGGGCCGTCAGCGGTGTGCGCAGTTCGTGAGCGGCATCGGAAGTGAAGCGGCGCAGCTGTTCAAAGGCGCGCTGTATGCGGTCCAGCATGGAATTGATAACTAGCGCCAGCCGTCCCAGTTCATCATGAGGATTGGCCACAGGAAGGCGTTCGTTCAGGTTCTCAGCGCTAATCTGGCGCGTTTTCTGGGTCATCCAGTCGATGGGCCGCAGCAGGCGACGGGCCATTACATTGCCACCGGCCAGCGAAAGGGCAATCACAATAAAAAAAGCCACCCCCATAAAGGTGGCTACTTTTTTCACTTCGGCCCAGATTTCATCTTCGCCGCGGGCAATCCGGATAAAGAAACGGCGGCCTTCCAGATTTAGCGTACCACTCAGCTGTCGGGTTTTCTGGCCGTTTTTCAGTCGAACTGACGTAAACGCGATGGGCAGCAGGAATGCAGATGCCGCGGGCGGGGGCCCCAGGGTCAAATCGCCGGTGGACCGGCTCTGGTAGATCAGCTTACCTTCTGCTGACCACACTTCAAACCAGCGGTCATGCAGCTCCGGGTCCGATGGTTCCGGAAACACCACCCGGTTCTGCTCATCAATTTCAATCAGGCGTTCGATAATTTCGTAATCTTCGGCCAGCAGATCATCCAGCTCGCCGGTGAGTTTCCAGTAGAGCCCTCCCAGAGACAGAAAGGCGAACAGCAGAATCACCAGCGTAAGAATAAGGGTATACCAGAGTGTCAGGCGCGTCCGGATGTTTTTCGGACGGAACCGCATTACGGAGCAACCTCACTCAGCATGAACCCAACCCCCCGGATGGTGTGCAGCAGCTTTTTGGCAAAAGGCTGATCGATCTTCCGCCGCAACCGCGCAATGTGCACGTCAATCACATTGTCCAGTGGGGTGGCCCGCAAGGTTTCATGCCAGACATCCCTGGCCAGCATCTCCCGGGAAACAATCTGGCCGCGATGGCGCATCAAATACTCCAGCAGCTCAAATTCACGAAGCGTCAGCTGAATTTCCTTCCCGCGGCGCGTCACCTTCCGTGTCACAAGGTCCATCTCAAGGTCCCCCACGCTGAGCCGCAGGGTTTTTTCCTCTCGCCCGCGGCGCAGCAGGGCCCGGATCCGCGCCAGCAGCTCCGGGAACGCAAAAGGCTTGATCAGGTAATCATCGGCACCGCTATCCAAACCTTCGACACGGTCCTCCACGGCGTCCTTCGCCGTCAAAATGAGCACCGGAGTCCGGATCCCTTTCTGTCGTACCGTTTTCAGGATCTCAATGCCATCGCGGCCAGGCAACATCCAGTCCAGAATAACAAGGTCGTAAGTTTGCTGGTTCAGCAGGAAAAAACCTTCTTCCCCCGTAAAGGCCAGATCCACCGTGTAGCCTTCGTGCTCCAGCCCCTCCTTCAGCGCATTGGCAACCTTTACTTCATCCTCAATAACCAGAATCCGCATGGCCATCCCGCCCTCCCTTGTTCGGCATATATTTAGCGATTCTACCCCGGAAATGCAACTTAAGAGTTCCTGAATTTTTTGTAAGGGAAATTCCGTTTTGAAAAACATCGGGGAATGCCGCTCCGGCTCCGTGCAAATTTCCCGGCAGCCCCTTGTCTCGGGCGGAAATCAAGCGGGAAAAGCTGCGGATTGCCCCCAAAGTGTCGGCAGGAAAAAATCCGAACCCTTCAAAAAGCCCCACGTGCCCGTTTCGGACCGCCTGAGGGATCCGGATCGCAGAAAGCATACAGAACCGGTCACCCGTATGGCTGGATCATACGGAAAAAAAGCGGCATTGGCCGGGATGCAAGGACGTGGATAGCGGAGGTCCTACTCAGACTCGCGCCGGAGGTGCCCCAGGCGATCCACCCAGCTTCTGGCAAACGCGGAAAGCGGCCGGTCTTTCCCGGCATTCAGCAAATCGAACTTGAGGATGAGTTCCGCCAGACGGGTCTGGCATTCCTGGCAGGTTTCCAGGTGAGCCTCTTCTTCAGCAGGAAGGCTTTCGCCAAATTCCGGATCCAGAAGAAAAGCCTGAAGCAACGCTTCATCCAGATGTTTATCGGTACCGCTCACGGTCATTCAGCCCCTCGGTAAATAAAAATGGCCCGTCTATCGGGCCTTCTGTGGGCGATACTGGACTCGAACCAGTGACCTCTGCGATGTGAGCGCAGCGCTCTGACCAACTGAGCTAATCGCCCATTGGACACAAAAAATTTAATCCAAGCGCCCCTTCTTTTCAAGAAAAATTTGAGCCAGACCGGTCTTTCTCTGCCTGCTACCCCTGCAGCGATTCCAGATATTCGCGCACCTCTTTTGCGTGAATTTCAGGTTTGACCTTATTAAATACCCTGATAATTTTGCCCGTTTCATCGATCACGAAGGTCACCCGGAAGACTCCGATGTAGGTACGGCCGTAGCGCTTTTTTTCGCCAATCACCCCGTAGGCTTCACATACGCGGCCTTCCGGATCGCTGAGAAGCGGAAAATTCAGCTGGTATTTTTCCTTGAATTTTTTATGTGACTGGACAGAGTCGCGGCTTACACCCAGCACCACCACATCTTCGTCGAATTTAGGCATTTCGTCCCGGAACGAACAGGCCTCCTTTGTGCAGCCGGGCGTGTTATCTTTGGGATAAAAATAAAGAACAACCTTTTTTCCCCTGAAATCTGACAACCGCACCGTTTTGCCCGCATCTGAAACCAGCTCAAAATCCGGTGCCTGGGTTCCCTCTTTCAGCATAGCGTGTCTCCTTCCGACTTATGATTTTGCCCTGCTGCCCTAACCGAGCTTTCTGCGTTTCACATCCAGTACATTCCAGTCCCCCGCTTTCAACTGCTGTAGATCGGATTCCGGCAAGACAGTTCCCCGCTTCATCAGCATTTCTGCAGCGACGGCCATGCGGTTATCGCCGATAAAAATCCCCCCTAAAAGACGGCCGTCAGCGTGAACCAGCTTACGGTATGCCCGACCGTCTTCGGATTTCCAGATCACCTCTTCCTCTCCCGGACGGGTCGCCTGAAACTGTCCCAGAGAAGAAAGCTCCAGATCCAAGACTTTCAGCACAGTAGAAACCACGGATCCCTTGTATTCGCGGCTTTGCCCACCGGCATTTATGCCGGCAATTCGCCCCTGTTCGACACTTGGAAGCCATAGCCCGTAAATCCGCCCCCGATGTTCTACCGCATCACCTGCTGCATAGATGGCCGGATCGGACGTCTGCAGATAATCATTTACCACAATGCCTTTTTTGACCTGCAAACCTGCCTCTTCCGCCAGGCTCACCTCCGGCCAGATCCCAACCGAGAGCACCACCAGATCCACGGGAATTCGTTCTCCACTACGCAGCCTTACCCCTTCCACCCGCGGACCGCCCTCAATCTCCACCACATCAGCATGCAGATGGACAACGATACCGCGTTCTTCCACTAAACGCTGAACCACAGCGGATCCGGATTCGTCCAGTTGTCTGGGCATGAGGCGCCGCGACAGCTCGAACACATGCGTTTCCAGTCCCCGCTTGGCAAAAGCTGCGGCAATCTCCAGCCCCAGTACGCCGCCACCTATAACCGCCACCCGGCTGCAGCCAGGAAGATATTCCAGAATTCGATCCGCATCGTCGAGGCTGCGCAGGGTGAATACACCATCTTTCTCCTCGCCCACCAGAGGCGGCCGGAAAGCGGAGGCCCCCAGGCAGAGAATTAGCCGATCGTAGCGACACACATCATCCTGAGTCAGAATTTTGCGCTCTTCGGGAATGATCTCCGTAACCTCCTGCCCCAAAAATTGCCGGATCTGATGTTCCTCGTACCAGGAATCCGGGTAAACGAACAGTTCTTCCCGATTTTTCTGCCCAGCCAGGTAAGAGGTGAGGAACAGCCGGGAATAAAACGGGTACGGTTCACGGGAAAACAGAAAAATTTCTGCCATTTCCAGCTGTTTCCGCACTGCACGGGCCGCTTCGATACCAGCCGCACCATTCCCGATTATCACAACCCGGCTTACATCTGCGGAAGGTTGGGCAACCAGCGATTCTTCGATTAGTTCAAATTCTTCCTGGCGGGCATCGCAAATGGGGCAAAATTCCGGTGGCTCGTCCCCTTCGTGGACGAACCCGCAAACCTGACATTTCCATCGGTTCATGATTCCCCCGGTGGCTGGGATGAATGGACCGAAGTTTCGGCCGGACGGACAGCCTGTTCTTTCTTGCCATTCAAAATCTCTTCCAGCTCTTCCCGCTCCACAACCTCTTTCTCCAGGAGAGTTTGAGCCAAAAGTTCCAGCCGGTCCCGTTTGTCCGTGAGGATCTTTTTTACTTCGGCGTGGGCTTCCCGGATGATCCGCTGCACCTCCGCATCGATTTCGCTGGCCACCCGCTCGCTGTAGGCGCCCTGCTGCGGCGCGTATTCCTGCCCCAGGAATAGCGGACGATGTTCACCGGAATAATTCACTGGGCCCAGTTTTTCGCTCATCCCGTATTCGGTCACCATGCTGCGGGCAATCTTCGTGGCCCGTTCCAGATCGTTCTGGGCCCCCGTGGACACCTCCCTGAATTTGATTTCCTCCGCGACACGGCCCCCAAGAAGGACCTTCAAGCGCGCTTCCAGTTCCGATTTGGTCATCAGGTAGCGGTCTTCGGTGGGAAGCTGCAGGGTATATCCGAGAGCCGCCACCCCGCGCGGAATGATGGAGACCCGGTGCACCGGATCGGTACCGGGAACACTCATGGCCACAATGGCATGGCCCGACTCGTGATAGGCCACAATTTCCTTTTCGTGCTTGTTCATGATTCGGCTTTTCTTCTCCAGCCCGGCGATGACACGGTCAATCGCTTCTTCCAGCTCTTCCATTCCCACCGCTTTCTTATTCTTCCGGGCTGCCAGGAGGGCTGCTTCATTGATGACATTGGCCAGATCGGCGCCCACAAATCCTGGTGTGCGGGCCGCAATAACCCGCAGATCCACGTTTTTGTCCAGCTTCACTTTGCGGGCGTGAACCTTCAAAATGGCTTCACGGCCGTTGATGTCGGGTCGATCCACTACAATCTGGCGGTCGAAACGCCCCGGGCGCAGGAGGGCCAGATCCAGAATTTCCGGCCGATTGGTGGCCCCCATGATGATAACGCCGCTGTTCGGATCAAATCCGTCCATTTCCGCCAGAAGCTGGTTAAGGGTTTGTTCCCTCTCATCGTGGCCGCTGGTCCATGGAGAAATTCCCCTTGCTTTGCCCAGAGCATCCAGCTCATCGATGAAAATAATGCACGGTGCCAGTTCGTTGGCCTGCTTGAACAGATCGCGCACCCGGGCGGCTCCCACCCCCACAAACATCTCCACAAAATCAGACCCGGACATGCTCAAAAAAGGCACGCCCGCTTCTCCCGCAACCGCACGTGCCAGAAGCGTTTTGCCCGTTCCCGGCGGGCCGACCAGCAGCACACCTTTGGGAATCCGCCCACCCAGCCGACGGAACTTCTGAGGGTTCTTTAAAAACTCAACGATTTCTTTGACTTCTTCTACCGCTTCATCTATCCCCGCAACATCCTTGAAGGTGGTTTTTACCTCGCCTTCTACATAAATTTTCGCCTTGCTTTTACCGATGGACATAAGTCCGCTGGAGGCTCCCATGCGCCGGAAGGCAACCCCCCAAATCGCTACAAGTATAACAATGGGCAAAATCCACCCAAACAGGATATTCTTCCACCAGCCGGTATCCACCACACCTTTGAATTCCACCTGATGTTCCTGCAGCTCTTTCACCAGGTCAGGATCTTCCACGCGGATGGTTTCGAAACGGATTTTGTTGGTTTCCACCGTCTGGCGGGCTTCGCGGGTGCTCGTCCGCAGTTCAGGAAATCTTAATTGTTCTGTTGGAACGGATTTCTTAAGCTGCTCCAGAAGCGAATCGTCTACGGCCAGGACGCCGTAAATCCGGTCCGGCGAAATGGTGCATTCCGTAACTTTATTGTTGTACAGCAGTTGTTTGAACTGGCTGTACGGGATCTCGATGGTGCGTTTTTTCATGAAAAACGACTGGAACACATACAGAAGGATCAGGGCCGTAATCAGATACCAAAGCGAAAAGCCGACCTTTTTATCGACCTTGTTTTTCAGTTTGGGCGGACGGTTGTTCAAAGGTTCCCTCCCATTTTTGGTTCACCTTCATTTCCATTAGAAAATAAGGGAAAACGTTTCAGCAAGCAAGCGAATTCACCTGCGGAAATTCCGCATGTACGCCGCTGTGCCTTCACCGTTCCGGCTCCAGTTGCTCAAAAGGCGGTACAATTGGGGTCTCCCGCCTTGCCTTTTGCTCAAAGCGAAAATATATTGTTGAAAATTAGCAAGGAGGACCGTGGGATTCCGGACCGGCACAGAGGAGTGCAAACATGGCCAAAAAACACAGCGCCGGGCTGCTGATGTACCGGATCCGCCAGGGCCAGCTGGAAGTTTTTCTTGTGCATCCCGGCGGCCCTTTCTTCCGCAAGAAAGATGAAGGTGTCTGGAGCATTCCAAAAGGCGAAATTGAGCCGGGCGAAGACCCCCTTGACACAGCCTGCCGTGAATTTGAAGAGGAAACCGGACTAAAACCGGAAGGTCCGTTCATCCCCCTGGGGGAAATCAAACAGAAAGGAGGCAAGGTTGTGTCGGCCTGGGCTTTTGTGGGCGACTGGGATTCCTCCCGGCCGTTGCGCTCCAGCGAATTTGAACTGGAATGGCCTCCCCGGAGCGGGCAAATCCGCCGTTTTCCGGAAGTGGACCGGGCTGAATTTTTCGACGTGCAGGAAGCAAAAAAGAAGATCAATCCGGCTCAGGTTGAACTGATCGACCGCTTGCAGAAATACCTTTCCGGCAAAAAGACAACCGCCTCGAATCTCTGAAGCAGAGGACAGACCCTTTCGTTTAGCAAACCGGTTGACGCAAAAACAGTTCCTGGAGAGTGGGAGAATGGATGGGCCGCCGCTGGAAATGCCTCAAAATTGAGCACCGTCATTCCCGCAAGGAACCCAGAACGATCCGTTCGGACCGTTCTTTGAACTCTTTGATCCCCCGGTAAATCGCTTCGGCAATTTTCTGGCGGTAAGCCCGCGAACGGAGACGTTTCGCCTCGCGCGGATTGGAGATAAAGCCAATTTCCACCAGAACTTTGGGCATGGCTGTACCAACCAGCACCATAAAACCCGCCTGTTTGATGCCCCGGCTTCGCGTTCCAAGTCGCCTGGCAATGGAGCGCTGAATAAAGGCCGCCAGTTCCTGACTCTCTTTATTGAAAGAATTCTGTGCCAGTGATAGCAAGATGTAATTTTCGTTGCTCAGATCCCCATATTCGGCCCACGAATCCTCGTAGCGGATCACAGAGTTTTCCAGCTCGGCAATCTGCCGGTCTTCTTCTGTGCGGGCCGTTCCCAAACAGTACGTTTCCACCCCGTAGGCCCGCCGGTTGCGGTTGGAATTGGCATGGATGCTGATAAATAGCTTTCCTTTATGCTTGTTGGCAAACGCGGAACGCTGCCGCAATCCAACAAACCGATCCGACTCGCGTGTCATCAGGACTTTTACGCCCAGACGTTTCTCCAGCAGCTTTTTCAGCCGTTTGGCCACGTCGAGAACGATGTCTTTCTCTTTCAGCCCGCCATAGCCAATGGTTCCAGGATCCTTCCCGCCATGTCCGGGATCAAGGATGATGGTATCGATCAGCCACTTCCGGCGCTCCTTTTCCAGATCAACCAGCACATCTTTGGGCAGATCGGTCTTGGTCCGGATGGAAACCAGTATTTCGCTTTCCACGGCCGAAAGGGTGATATCTTCCCGGCGAATTTCCTTTGCCAGCCGGAATGACAGCTGGGCAGACTCTGAAAACTGAATTGGTACCATTTTGCGGAGCAATCGGTTGGAGCCGGAAAAATAAATCCGCGTGGTATCCAGGCGTCCGCCGTAGATATCCACATACAGCCACCCCTGGCTGATGCGCACCGCCAGGTTGGACGGATCGAACTTCCGCAGGGTCTGGATACGCAGCAGCACACCGTTGATTTTCTCTTCGGCCGTGACGCCGAGGATATTCATGTCTTCCACATGCAGAATCAGTTTGCGGCGGGCCCGGTCATAGGAAAGCGGTGCCGGCGTAAAACCGCGGATTACTTCCAGAAAATAATCGATGGGAACCCAGATGCCCCGGTCATCAAATTCAGTAGCCAGCGGAAGCTGAAACACCTTATCGTCCACCATAACAAATGAATTCAGGGCGGTCACCTTCACCCGGTGATTGCCCAGCACAATAACAAGTTTCTGGGCCAGGCTGTTGTAATAGGTGGGCGCTTCAAGAAGGTCAGCGAGCTCCGCCACCGGCACAAACACAATACCACGGACTTCCCGAGCGGGAAGGCTCGATGTTCGGATAAAATCGCCCCGAATCTCCACTTCCACATCCTTACCGGCCGCCAGCAGCACCGCGGGGAGCAGAACAAAAACCAGCCCAAGGTACCTTTTCTTCATACCAGCGGATCCTCCAGAACAACCGGATTGGAATAGATCCAGGGTTTGGCCTGCCTGTAAGCTACTACCCGGTACACTCCCGGTCTAATCAGTTCCATATTCCATCTCTTGCCGTTGGCCCGGAACAGTGTCCGGCCATTATGGACAATTTCAAAATCGGCCCGCTTCGGCAGTTCCACATACAGACGAGCGGGCCCAGCAAAACGCATCCGGTCTCCGGGAAGAAGCTGTTTTCCATTGCATTGGACCCAAAACCGGAACCCCCTTGCGCTGGCCCCGGCCTCGTAGGCAAAATACGCATGTCCCTGGCGGATGGCCTCCATAAGCTGCCGTCCCGCCTTCTGCCCATCTTCAGACAACGGTTCTTTGAGCAAGATGTAGGTTGCCATTCGGCGGAAAAGAAATTCATACGGGAATACCTGCAGCGGCCAGATGCCACGGGCATGAGCATCTACCCCGGCAATCCCGACAACGCGCCGCCGCGTATTCAGAGCATCCCAGCGCTGGAGGGTTTGCGGTGGTGGTCCGTCGATGGCGCGATCCGGATTGAAAAGATGGGCAGCAAGATTCCACGGTTTGACTTTTTCCACCCAGTCCAGCATATATGACCAGATTTCCATTCCGTCGAACCGGTCAGTCTGCCATGCTTTCCACCGGTGATCGCGTGTGCGCAGAAAAAACCGGTACTGTCCATCGGGATGAGCAATGATGGCAACACCGCCCTGTCGGCGGATGGCCTCCAGGCTTGCTTCCGGAGGCAAATCCGCAGGGATGTCCCTTTCAATCCCCAGCGCCAGTACATGCTGGTCTGAATGGGAAACTTCCTCGCCTACCAGAACCAGCAGACGGTTGTGAAACCAGCCTTCCTTCCGCTTCTTCTTCAATTTCAGATGGTTGTGATCAGTTATGATGAGAAAATCCAGGCCGGCTTTGATCCCTGCCCTGGTTATCTGCTTCCAGCCTCCGCCGCCATCGGAATACCAGCTATGGATGTGCACCGCCCCGCGGTACTCGTACCACACCACCCTGTCTTCCATTTCCCCCACGTCAATCAGACTCGGATTTTCTGGCCAGGTAGTCGCTGGCCTTTTTCAGGAGCTTCTTTTCGTCCCGTGTGAGATTATCGTATCCAACACGGTTGATCTTGTCCAGGATCGCATCTACCTGGCGTTGCAGTTCTTCTTCATCCTCCACACGGTAAACCACGCGCATTCGGGACCGGCGGCGGACACCCGGCACCTTCAATCGCCGGAAAAAGGCCTGAACCCGCCAGTCCGATTTCAAATACAGATATCCCACCAGCATTCCGCCAAGATGGGCAAAGTGGGCTACGCCATCGCCGGTGCCAAACAGATTCGAAATTCCCGAAAAAATGGAAATCAGCGCCAGGAGCACCACCAGATGTTTGGCCTTCATGGAAACGGGTAGAACAAAAAGAATCAGAAGGGTGATGATGCGTTCCGGATAAATCATGGCGAAGGCCAGCATGATGCCATAAACAGCCCCGGACGCACCAATGATAATGGTATGTGTACCCAGACTGAACAGAAAGCCGATGAGCCCTGCCCCAATGCCCGTCAGGAAGTAGTACCGCAGAAATTCCCGGGTTCCCCATTCCCGTTCCACCTCGCAGCCGAAGATCCACAGAATAAACATGTTGAAAAAGATGTGAAAAAAGCCCCCGTGAAGGAACATGTAGGTAAAAAACTGCCAGATCATCCCATACCGGAGGATCAGGGCAGAGTTCATCCCCAGAAAATAGATCATCTTCTGCCCGATGATCAGCTGGAGCAGGTAAACCCCACCGGTGGCAATCAGCAGGGCCTTTACCCCCGGCGTCAGTCGCCCTCCCAAAACAAAACGGTAGCTATCATAGCCGGAATACATGGGTCAGCCGATTCTCCTTCCCTCTCCAGCATTTGCCCCGATTAAACGGACACTCCCGAAATTGGCCGGGGTCATTTGACCAAAACACAAGTTAATAAAAATCAGGGCAAATTGCCGCCCCAAAGTTCCTACATTCCTAATCGGCAGAAGCCTCATCTACCTTGACCGATAGTACAGGGCATCCGGCTTTACGGATAACCCGCTCGGTTGTGCTTCCCACAAGAAATCGGTCCCATCCCGAAAGCCCATGTGTTCCCATGACAATAAGGTCAGCGCCAATTTCTTCCGCGTAATCAACGATTTCTGAGGCGGGACGGCCCTCGCGGATCTCCTTTGTGACGGGCCGCTCCGTGGGAGCATTATCCTTGAGAAATCGGGACATTGCCCGCTTGGCACGGATGCCCAGATTGCCCATCATCTCCAGAATGGTGGACGAACCGCCAGCATAAAAGGCCGGATACACCGGTTCCTCCACAACGTACAGCAAGAAAATTCTGGAATTAAATGTCTCGGCCACTGAGACTCCGAACTGCAGGGCCCGGGCCGAATAGACCGAGAAGTCTACAGGAATGAGGATTTTCTCTGGCTCCTCCGGTGTATCCCGGCGGAGTGCCTCCCTACCCACCGTCAGCACCGGACACGGCGCGTATCGAACCACTTTCTCGGCCACGCTTCCCAGCAAAAGATGGCTGAGTCCTGAGCGCCCGTGGGTTCCAATGACAATTAAGTCCACCGATTGCTCTGCTGCGTAACTGACAATTTCCTGATAAGCAGACATGGCGCGGCGCGTTTCGCGCACCACCCGAAACGGATACGATGCCAGTCCTTGGGCTTTCTCTTCCAGTCGGATGTTGGCAAGATCATGAAGCTGCTTCGCAGTATCCGTCAAATCGGGGAAACGATGATCCGGATTGTTCGGGTCATCTTCGTACATCACAATCACGTGCAGCAAATGCAGTTCTGCATGAAAGCGGGACGCCAGAGCTGCCGCATACTTCAGCGCCTGGTTGGCATGCCGGGAAAAATCTGTGGGAAATAGAATTTTTTTCAGCTGAACGGTAGCCATTTCGTGCTCCTTTTAGGCTAAAACCCACCGATGCGGATTCCGATCCGCACTCCGAACCCCGAAAAATTGACCTCCTGCCAGATCGGGAGGCCTTGTGCTGTCCGGTGTTCATTCCGCCTGGGTCGGGCCCCATCGTACACGGCCTCAATCATCAGGGCAGAACGGGACCCCAGCTGATAGAGCACACCGCCTTCCAGACGCCAGGCAAAACCGCGGTAATAGCGGCGCTCCGAAACATCCAGAGCGTAATTTGTCTCTTTATTCCACAAGAAAAGGTATCCCAGTCCGGCCCCCACAAAATAACGGAACGGCATCTTTGACGTAAAGTTAAGAGTAACTGTCCCCAGAACCGGAACCGCCGTGGTGGAAAAGTCCAGCATCCGCTGAACGGTCCGCTCCACGAGTCCGCCGGAGGAAACACTTTCGGCAATTTGTACATCTTTTTGATAGGCGCGGTGGAACAGATCAATGCTCACACCAATATCCACCACCTCATCCACGGCATTTCCCATCCCCAGGCCAAAAACAAACCCGCTCTTGGCATCTTTGGGACCAAAATATCCGGCACGTAAAATCGTGATCCGCTGATTGTGACGGTGCCAGCGCAGGGCCAAAGCATCTTTGGAGGGTAGCAAAGGCAGAACTGCGACCAGCAAAAGAACCATCCACACAGCGCTGCGATGTCGCATGGCAGGCTCCTTTCTGTTTGTGAGTTAAGATAATGAAATTTTTACCCTAAATCCAAGCATATTCCCCGGCTGCACTTCAGGGAAAATGCTGGAAGTTCCTGCAAAAAATTCATTTATTGAAAAACAGGAACCATAGAATTATACGGAAACGCAAAAAGAGAGTTCGGCAAATGAAACATCTTTTTGGACCGGTTCCTTCCCAGCGCCTGGGTATCTCACTGGGCATCGACCCGATCCCACGCAAGGTGTGCAGTTTCAACTGTGTCTATTGCGAGGTCGCCCGGACCAGCTGCCTGACCCTCGAACGCAGAGAATACATTCCCACTGAGGAGATCCTGCAGGAGATCCGGGAGTGGCTGGCGCAAAACCGCTCGCGTCCGGATTTTTTTACCTTCAGTGGCTCCGGTGAACCCACGCTTCACTCGGGCATTGGCAAAATGATTGCTGCTATCAAGGAGATGACCGATACCCCCGTGGCTGTGATTACCAATGGATCAACGCTTTTTATGGCGGAAGTCCGGAAAGATCTGCTTCAGGCAGATGTGGTGCTTCCTTCGCTGGACGCAGCCCGGGCCGATACATTCCGGCGCATCAACCGACCGTTCCGACAGCTGAATCTTGAGAAAATTCTGTTTGGCTTGAAGCAATTCCGGCAGGAATATTCCGGACAAATCTGGCTTGAAATCCTTCTGGTCAAAGGACTGAACGATAGCTACGAAGAATTTGAGGCGCTGGAAAAAGCCGTAAAGGATATCCGGCCGGATAAAATCCAGATTACTACAGTCACCCGGCCTTCCGGAGCAGATCATGCGGAACCGGTTTCTTACGAAACCATGACAACACTTGCCACAATGCTCGGTCCCAAGGCCGAAGTGGCGGTGCAATTTTCCACGGACAGGAAAGTGGCATTTTCTCACCGGCCCGAGCAGGCCGTGCGGGAATTGTTGAAAATCCGCGCCTGTTCGCTGGAGAACCTGACACGCGCCACCGGACTTTCCATACAGCAGCTTAAAGAGATCATCCAGCGGTTTGCCCAAAAAGGAGAACTGGAAGAAATCGACTTCCGTTCAGGTACGTTTTATAGAATCCGCAGCACTTATGAAGCCGGCGCACCAGAAAATACGCCCTGAATTTTTTATGATGGAGGCTGATTCTTGCAGAGCATTCACCTTTGCGGGTCATGCTTCGTTGACAGCTAAAAGACCGCCTGCTGGAATGTTTTGAATCAAAACGCCCGCAATTTCGGAATTTCACCAGCTCAATTCAGCCCTTTCAGATTTCACTGAACAAACTTCGAAACTTTCCGATGACCTGGCCACGGGTGGTGTGATAACAGGCAAAATTATTTGCTGTGAGACAGGAATGAACCGGAAAAAATGTTAATACATCTCCAATCCGTATTCTGTCCTTCCATTCCTTTCCCAGCCGGACGATCCCATGTTCCTGGGATACAGAAACCAGCAGGCCCATTTCCGGCGTGATCCGCCATCCTTCCGAAGCTGCCACGCCATAAGCTTTTGTGCCATCTTCCAGCAAAGCGAACTGTTTGCCAAAATGGACGGCGCCTCCGTAAATCACTGCTCCGGACCGCCCGGGATAAACCCCAACCACGGGGCAGGCCACGGCCATGGCAATGTGCTGATCTGTGCAGCTGCCCAGCCGCTGCTGCTCCCAGTCATAAAAAACAAAGTTTCCGGGCCGGATTTCGTCCACCTCCAGAAAATCATCCACGATGCTGCAGGACGGTGTATCACCGATGGAAATCCGCACTTCTTCCGCACCGGCTTTTCGGCAGACATCTGCCGCAACGCGCATCCGTTCAACCGCTTTACGGTAAATCTTCCGGATCTGCTCCGGTCCGCTTGCCTGGTACGTATGCCCAAAATGGCTCAGTAGCCCGGCAAAGTGCATCTTTTCCTGCCGGAGGATGCTTTGCACCAGGCGCGCCAGCTGAACCCGGTCTTCCCACAGAACCCCGGCCCGCCGGTACCCGACATCCACTTTCAGCCAGACGCGTACCGAATGAGCCAGCATTTTCCCCAAATGCTCCACGGCATCTGGATGGTCCACCAGCAAATGAAGGCGAATTCGTTCAGCCAGCTGGTTGATCTGTTTCATCTGCCGCAAATTAACTGGAAAAGCGATTGTTATATCCTGCCATCCATCGTTGGCGAAGTATTGGGCCATATCAACAGAAGAAACTGTAATGGCCTGCACCCCAAATTCGCGGAACCAACGGCCAACAGTACGCGACTGATGCGTTTTGAAATGCGGCCGAAATTGGACGTTTCCGGTCCGCGCCTTTTCTGCCATCCGGGCAATATTTTCTCGTACCCTATTCTCATCCAAAATCAAGGAGGGTTTTTCAATCCATTCCATAACTCGACTCCTTCAATGTCGGCTTTCTGCATTCCCCAAAAAACGGCATGGAAAATTTTTTCTGAAAAACAATTGCCCGAAGGAGCTTAAAGGCTTACGCCTCTATTCAGATGAGATTCCTCTTCCGCTACGACAAACCTGCGGCAATTCTCCCGAACCTCTCCGGCTCTTCTTTTGAAGTTTTGAGGTATGACCATGGTCGCCAATCGTCCGCCTCTGAAAAGCCCGGTTGAAAGCCTCGCCCTATTCCCGATCAAGAATGCCTGTCTCCAAAAAAATTTTCCAAAATTTGCTATCACAGCCCTAAGGGAAGAGAAGGACATTCCCCTCTCGAATAAAACAGCTTCAGCCGCGAAGAACATTGCGTAATAAATCCTGGATACCGCGGATTCGTAAATCCCACTTCAAAAAAATGTCGGCGCTTTTCGTAAACCGGGGCGTTTGATGCATCAATGTCTGAATCTCGCTCATACAGGGACACCCTCTCTGCGCACATTTAAAACCAGAGGGCTCTGAAAATGCGGATACTCGTTCTCCGAAATAGCATAAACCGAGAGCAACACATTGTGCTTGCTATTCAAAGCAAAAATAATGTCGATTAGCCTGTCTATTTCACGTCCTGCAGACACTTCACCTTCCCGTACCACCCGAAGATCAATATCGGAATCGGGCGTGGCTTCTCCGCGCAGGAGGACCAAACGGAATCACTTTTCTGAGCCGCGTCCCGCAGAGCTTCAAGACAGCGGATTAAAATTCCAGTATGTCTTCTTCAGGGATGAAATTTTTTTTCTTCTATCCCATTCTTTCGCCAACCGCGAATAAATCCACTCCCTTTGCAACCTGCCCACGACGCCAATCCCGCCACACAACACCAGATCAACATAAAAACAAGCCAGGCTTCTAACAGAAAAACGTGCCATGGTCCGATCCCGCAACGATGCTTTTCTGCATTAAACCTGAAAATTCCGGCTATGCATAGAGATAGCCAGGCGTTTAAAGGGACATATCAATTTAATTCTAACGCTGTCCTTCCCAAGTCACCGAATATCTTCAGCAGCATACAATACCTTCCCTCCCACAATGGTATAAACCACCCGTGTGTTCAGGATCTGGTCTTCCGGAACGGTAAGCAAATTCTGGGAAAGAACGGTAATGTCTGCCAGTTTGCCAGGCTCCAGAGAACCCTTCAATTTTTCTTCAAAAGCGGCATAAGCCCCGTTCAGGGTGTAGGATTTAAGTGCCTGTTCACGGGTCATGGCCTGCTCCGGGAAGAACTGTTTCCCATTGGCCATCCGCCGCGTCACCGAGGCGTAGAAAGAGGCAATTGGATTGACATCTTCCACAGGTGCATCCGTGCCGTTGCAGATCACCGCACCGGTCTTCAGCAAACTTTGCCAGACGTAGGCGCCTTCCCGCGCGCGCTTCTCGCCCAGCCGCTTGATAACCCACGGCCCATCTGATGTGCAGTGCACACCCTGCATCGCAGCGATGACCCCCAGCGCGGCAAAACGCGGAATATCCTGTGGATGAAGATGCTGCGCATGTTCAATCCGCCACCGAAGGTCCTTCTTTTCCGGATGTTCTTTGAAAACCGATTCATAAAGATTTAAAACCTCGCGGTTTCCACGGTCACCAATGGCATGTATGCAAAGCTGAAAATCATGTTCGATGGCAGCAATGGCAATGTTGCGTAACTCTTCCAGTGGCGTGGTGTTAAGTCCTACGCTGGAAGGCAAATCAGCGTATGGTTCCAGCAGCCAGGCGCCATGAGATCCGAGTGCCCCATCCACGTAAGCTTTTATGGCCCGCACGGTCAAGTGATGGTTTCCGTAGCCGATCAGGCGGTAATCCTTCAGCCGCTCCCGGAGTACTTCACTGGAACCAGAAACCATCACGTAAAGCCGGATCTTTAGCTTTCCTTCATCCACCATCTGCTTCAGAAAATCGATGGTTTCAAACGGTTCTCCCGCATCATGAAAAGTTGTGATGCCATTTTTCAGGCACTCTTCCACCGCCAGTTCCACCATCTTCACTCTGCGGGCTTCCCGTTCTTCAGCAGAAAGCTGATTCAGCCATTTCTGCATGGCACGTCCAATCAGGCCCTGTGCCGTTTCACGGAACACGCCAATGGGATTCCCCCTCGCATCCCGTACAATCTCGCCCCCCGGCGGATCCGGCGTTTCCCGCGCAATCCCTGCCAGCTCCATAGCCTTTGCGTTGGCAATACAGGAATGGCCGCTGGCATGTGTTAGCAGAACCGGGTTGTCCGGCGACGCCTGGCTAAGGGCATAATGAAAGGGCAGGCCATCGATATTGGGCTGAGGTGTCCGTTCCCATTTTTCCTGATGCCATCCCCGGCCGGTGATCCATTCACCTGGACGTGCTTTTGCAGCCGCTTCCCGGACCATCTCAACAATCTCCTCCCAGCTACGGGCTTTGGTGAGATCCAGCTGCATCTTTGCCCGGCCAAGCCCCATAAAATGGGCGTGGCTCTCAATGAAACCGGGGATGGCAACCCGGCCCCGCAGATCGATGACCTTTGTGCCGGCTCTGATATACTTTTTCACTTCTTCTGCGCGGCCCACGGCCACGATCCGATCCCCTTTCACGGCCAGCGCTTCCGCTTCCGGCTGAGTTTCATCCAGGGTCAGAATTGTGCCGTTGATCAGCACAAGGTCGGCCTTCTTCTGAAACTTTTCACATCCAGTAAACAACACCCCCAGCACCAGAAATCCAGCAACTACAGCGGCCTTACTTGGATGCATGGCTTCCTCCTGGAAATTGATGTTGCATTTTGTGTATGCTTACAGAGTGTAAAAACACCCCAGAGATAAAAGCCTTTTCATGAAAGGGAGCAATGGCGGCCTGGCGTACAAATTTCAGGACCCGCGCATCGGCAGACCCGAAACCGGCGCAGAAGAAATTCCGGATGGAATTCCGCTTTATCCGGAGCTTATGCACAAATTCCCTGACAAATGTTCTGAGAATGGAAGCTTCGCAACACCGGGGCACTTCTTGCCCGGCTATTCGCGTTTGGCCAGTTCCCTGTCCACGAGAAACAGTCCCCGGCTGTCCGTTCCAACCATGCGGATCTGGGCCAGAATGTTTTTCATGGTCGCTTCTTCTTCCACCTGTTCGTTTACATACCACTGGAGGAAGGCTGCGGTGGCGTGATCCTTCTCTTTTATGGCCAGATCCATCAGTTCACTGATGCACCGGGTAATGTGTTTCTCATGTTCCAGGGCCTTTTCAAATACCTGCTGGAGCGATTCAAACTCGGCTGGCGGCTGATCCAGTGCTGGAATAACCGGTTTGCCATCCACTTCTGTAAGATAGTGGTAAATTCTCATGGCGTGCCCTACTTCCTCCTCATACTGTTTTTTGAAGAAGTGGGCTCCGCCAGGATAATCGTTCGCATCGCACCAGGCAGCAATGGAAAGATAGTACCAGGCAGAATAAAATTCTTCCCGCAGCTGATCGTTCAGACGCTTTTCCATCTCTTTGCTTAACATCGGTCCCTCCTGATTCTGTGTTCCTGAAAAAATTGAAGAATGCTTAAAATAATTTAGAAAGAATCCAGAATATTGCAATAAATAATAGCGGAAGCGCTAGCGGGCTCACCCAGCGAAAATCTTCCCCTGCCGTTTACTGCACCAAACACCTGTGGAACAGCCGGCAGAAAATCACATAAGAAAAAGCAAATCAGTGAGAGGCCACCCAAGACGCTAGCAGGTCCACGCTTAGATAATTTCCAGATGCTCCTTTTTCAGCCAGCCGGTTTTGCCGTCCGGCAGCTTGATCTCGTACCAGTCGCCGCTCTCCTCGACAATTTTTACCTTCAGTCCGGCATGAATGGTAAAGATCTCCGTGCCGCTCTCCCCCGGCGCGCTGAGCACATCCACGGAACTGCTCATTACAATCGCTTCTACGTTGTGGCTCATGGAGCGGGCTTTGGAATAGAAAGTGAGCGAAAATACCAGACAAACACCACATGAAAAGACAGCAATGAACCGTGCCAGCGACCGGATCCGTGGCCGGCGTGCAAGGATCCAGAAAATAAGGCCAAAAGCGAAGAAAAAATACGATCCCAGGGCCAGCCACGTCCAGGTGTGCAGACTGAACAGATCCCGGAACTGCCGGAAAAGCCGGATATAGAACAGCTCTGGAAGCTGCGGGATTTTATCCACCACACTCAAATTTGCCAGCTGCAGATTAAAGCGGATATCCTCATCATCTGGGCGCAGACGGAGGGCCCGTTCGTAGAAAAGAATTGCACGCGGATACTCTCCCAGCTTGTAATAAGCGTTGCCGATGTTGTAATAGAGGTCTGCGCTCTCGTACCCCATATCCAGAATTTCCTGATAGGCCTGCAGGGCTTCTTCGTACTTCTCCTGCCGATACAGATCATTCCCTTTTTGAAACAGATAATCTTTTTGATCTGCGCGCAGCAAACTGCTGTGCAGAATCCCCACCAAAACAACCGCAACAGCTACATGCGGAACCTTCATGATCCTTCCAATTTGGTTTTTTCCAGCTTCACAATGGCAGTTCTGGCCCTTTCGTAAAAAGCTTTCATCTGCTGCTCGGTTGCGTTTGACGGAGCGAACCGCTGGTAATCGCATTCCTGCAGGATTTCCAGAAACAGACGGATGGTTTCTTCGGGGACGCCCCGCTCGCGCAGCCGATCGGCCACCTCCTCGCTGATCAACCCTGCGGCCGGCAGGTTCAGTTTATCCGCGACATATCCAACCACAGCACGGGAGATTTCCGCATAAAATTCTTTCTGGGTTTCCGGTTTCATCAGCTTGTGAGCCTGGCTGAGCCGTTTTTTGGCCAGCTGATTGGCCCGCCGACTCCGTGCGTAAGCCACATTCCCGGCAAGTTTGTCCTGCTGCCTTCGGTAGAACGCAGCTCCCCCTACCCCCAGAAGCGGCAGAATCAGCAACAACACAAACCAGGGCGAACGGTAAAAAAAGGACCCGATGCGCTGAAACTCCGGCGTCTCCAGCTTGATGAAGCGGATATCTTTTCCAATGAGTTTGATCTCTTCCCGTGTGAGACCCGTGGTAACCGGAAACCGTGAGCCCGCCGGCGCCGACACACGGATCACAAATTCTGGAGAACGCAGCGTCCGGTACGTCTTATTTCCCGTATCAAAATAACTGAACGAGATGGGCTGAATGCGGTGCATCCCCGCCATCCGTGGAATCAGCACATACTCGAACGTCTTGCTCCCCCGAATGGTGTTACCGGTACGGTCAATTTTCTGGGAAACCTTCGGTTCGTATACCTCAATGTCCGCAGGAAAAGTGATTTTCGGCTGCGGGATCATTTTGATATTTCCGGTACCGCGAAAAGTTACCTTCAGGGTGATGGCCTCATTCGCCTGCACTTCCTGTTTGTCCAGATTGGCCTCCATGGTAAACCGGCCGGAAAGACCAGAAAAATTCTTCGGCTGCCCGGGAGGGAAAGGTTTTACCTCAATTTTGATGGGTCTGGAAGCGATTCTCGTTCGGACCCGGCGCCCAAACACATCCCCAAAAAAGTCATCATCAAAGAAAGAATCAAACAGGTCTCGCCGGCTCCGGCGGCGAATACGCACTTCACAGTCCACCTCCATAGGATCGATAACTTTCTCTCCGGGACTGGCGGGAAAAAGGGCCAGACGTTTAATTTCAGCCACCAGAAAGCGCCGACCGTCTACCACCTCATAATGAGTCTGCGGCTGTGGCGGAAGAGAAAACTCTTCCGTCCAGAAGCCCACAGTGGATGGTGCCTTGGAAATGGCGTATCCGGTGACCTCAACGCGGGTGTAAATTTTGTACGAAACAATTACCGGTTCATTGGGATACACGGAACGCCGGTTCACTTCGGCCTTCAAAAACAGATTTCCTTCCAGGGAACTTTCCGGCTGAATGGGCGGCTGCCGCGGAGAAGGCCGTGCCGGCTGCTGAGCCCCCTTCACGACCTTGATCCGAATCGGCTGGGAAGTGTAGGATTTGCCCTTAAAATGGAGCGTTACGGCCGGGATCTGGAAATCTCCCTCCACCCGCGCGCGGTAGTAATTCTGGGAGCTTCGCACTACTGTCATCTGAGCATTGATGATCTGAATGCTCTGAGAAGTGCTGGTTCCCAGATAGTCGGCAAAACGGGACAGATCCGGCGGTTCTGGCAGCTGCACCGACTGGGCATCCCTTCCCGAAACCTCAATAGTCAGGATAAACTGCTGTCCCACCGGAACCACTGTACGGTCCACATATGTACGCAGCGAAAGATCCTGAGACATTCCTGCTTGCGGTGCCAGAACCACCGCCCAGTAAACAACCAGCCACACTCCTACATTTCCAAAGGTCTTACCAGTCTTTTTCCACATAGCGTTTCCCGCGCACCTGCAATTTCCGGCGTTTTTGTACCTTTTTCTCATCATTTTTCAGAGCATCCAGAATGCGCTCCGCTTCCTCCCGTGTCATTTCCCTCCGCTTTTGCTCCTGACTCTGCCCGGACATCTGTTGCTGGTTTTGTTGCTGTTTTTGCTGCTGGTTTTCCTGTTTGTTCTGTTCTTTCTCTCCACTCTGCCCTTGCCGTTGCTGCTGGCGCTTCTGCTGCTGGTTGCTAGCAGACTGCTTTTGCGACTGTTCTTTCAGCTTTCTCCGCACATACTCCAGATTATATTTCGCATCCATATCATTCGGATTCAATTTGAGTGCTTGCTGATAAGCCAGGATGCTCTCTGGAAGCTTCCCGAGGCGGTAAAGCGTATTGCCCATGTTGTAATAGGTCTGCGCTTCCAGATTCAGATCCTCGGTCCCCAAAACTTTCTGGTACTCCTGCAATGCTTCCTCGTATTTCTTCTTCTTATACAGGGCATTGGCCACGTTGAAGTGAATGCGCTTGTTTTTCGGATCGGCCAGCAGAGCATCCTGATAACGGTTTAAAGCCTGGTCGTACTTCTCCTCGGCGAAGAGCTCATTGCCCTCTTTCACACGTTTCCGTGCAGACTGGGCCTCCGCAGGCGGGACAGCAACCAGCTCAGCCAGAACCACTAGCACCCATAACAAGGAGAACGGGATATTCCACCTACACATAGCGGCCACGCCACTCCTGCTTCATTTTTTTGCGTTCCGGCAAAAAGGTGTCGATGAGTAGCAGCACCAGCCCAAGTGCCAGAAAATACTGGTACCGGTCTTCATACTGAGAAAAAATACGAGACGAAAGCTCCTTCTTTTCCATCTTCTGGATTTCTGCATATATTTTGGAAAGTTCCATTTCCGACGGCGTTGCGTGGTAATATTTTCCGTTGGTTTGCAGCGCGATCTTTTCCAGGGTAAGCTGATCCAATTTGCTGGTAACTACATTTCCGTTCCGATCCTTTTTGAAGCCAACCTGTCTGCCTGCTTCATCATATACGGGAATGGGAACACCTTCCGGCGTACCAATTCCCACCGTATAAATCACAACTCCTTCTTTCTCCGCCAGTTCTGCAGCTTTCATCGGTTCAGGATCTCCGATGGTATCTTCCCCATCGGTAATCAGGATGAGCACTTTGTGCTTCCGCTCCTCCGCCACAAACGATTCTACCGCTTTCAGGATAGCTTTTCCGATGGCCGTACCCGGAACGGGAATCAGATCCGGATCTACCACGTCCAGAAACATCTTGGCTGCACCGTAATCCAGCGTTAGCGGACACTGAACAAACGCTTCACCGGCAAAAACAATCAGCCCGATGCGGTCGCCCTTCAGCTGATTGATCAGGGAGGCAATCTCATGTTTGGCTTTTTCCAGACGGTTCGGTTTGATATCCTGCGCCAGCATAGACGCGGACACATCGATGGCCACAAAGATATCCACACCTTTGCGCTTTACCTCCTCCAGGCGTGTACCGATCTGCGGCCGGGCCATAGCTATCAGAAAAAACGTAACCGCTGCAATCACCAGCGCTGCTTTCAAATTTTGGCGCCCGGGACTGTAGGCCACCATTAGCTTCTGAAGGAGCTGCAAATTGCCAAACCGCTCCAGCGCCCTGCGCTTGGACCGCCTAACCATCACGAAGAAGACGATCAGCAGCGGAATCAGGACCAGACTGTACAGAAACTCCGGATTGGCAAACCGGAACATCTCCCTCCCTTTGTCTACGGAATTTTCCGGAAACGCGTATTTGCCAGCAAGATTTCCACACCAAACAGAATCAGTGCGATCCCCAGAAACAGCGGAAATCGCTCCTCGTACCGGGTGTATTCTTTGACTTCGATTTTGGTCTTCTCCATCTCGCCAATTTCCTGAAAAATCTTCTCCAGCGACCGTTTGTCCACCGCCCTGAAATACTTCCCTCCGGTGATCTGGGCAATTTGCCTCAGCAAATCTTCGTCAATTTCCACCGGCAGCCGCTGGTAGCGTTTGCCAAAAATGGGGTCATAAATAGGATAGAGGGCCGTCCCGCGGCTGCCAGCACCGATGGTATAAATGCGGATTCCCAGTGCCCGTGCAATTTGTGCTGCCGTAATCGGGTCCAGCTCTCCGGCATTGTTGCGCCCATCGGTCAGCAGGATAATCACTTTGCTCTTGGCCTTGCTGTCCCGCAAGCGGTTTACAGCATTGGCAATGGCCATCCCGATAGCCGTCCCATCCTCGATCAGTCCAACCTTTACCTCTTGAATCAGCCGCAAAAGCACGCCGTAATCCAGCGTTAGCGGGCACTGCGTATAGCTCTGACCGGCAAATACCACCATCCCGATGCGGTCATTCCTCCGGCCTTTGACGAAATCCTGGGCAACCAGCTTGGCCACCTCGAGCCGGTTTTTGGGCTTGAAGTCCTCCGCCAGCATGGAGCTGGAAATGTCCAGCGCCAGGATGATGTCGATGCCTTCGGTGGTAACTTCTTCCTCACGGATTCCGGACTGTGGCCGTGCCAAGGCCAGAATCAGAAACATCAGGGCCAGCATACGCAGCCCGAAGAGGATGTGCCGGTAATTCTCCCACCGGGACTTTCGCACCGCCCGGGCAATCTCCAGGTCCGAATAGCGCAGGGTAACGGTGCGCGGAGATCGCCGCCGCAGATACAAAACCACAAACAGCGGGATCAGCCCCAGCAAAACCAGAAAATGTGGATCAGCAAACCGGAACATGCGTTTCTTTACTCCGCATCGTCTTTCCTTTTCCGGCCGAACTCACCGGACTTTTCAGCCCGTTAGCTTGCACCGGTTTCCCTGGTGTCCGGCTTTTCTTCGCCATCATGAGGGTCTTCTGACGCTTCTGCCACTTCCGCCTTTTCTGCTTCCTGCTGTTCTTCAGCCGCCGGCGTTTCCACCCACCGGGTCAGATCCACAATTTGCCGTGCGCGTTCCACCGTATCCCGGTGTTCCTCTTCAGAGGGCTGGTACTTGGCAAATTTTACCAGATCGCAGCGTTCCAGGAATGCGGCAATCAGCTCCACATGATCGACTTCCACACCAATTCCCCGCAAATCGTCCAGCAGTTCTGTGGTGGTTCGCTCCATGGCCGGAACCTGGTACCGGCCCTCGATATACCGCCGGATGATTTCAGAAATTTCAGAATAAAACCGCTTGATTTCTCCTTTTTCCAGAAGATTCTGCGCCAGCAGTGCTTCCAGTTCTTCGTAAGCCAGTTCATGCGGCGGACGGGCAATTTCCGGTTTTCCCGGCAAAATGGGTTCGCCGCGGCTGCGTTTCTTCAGATACCAGAACAGGAAAAACCCCAGGACCGCCAGTGCCAGGGCCAGACCACCGTACAGCAGATACGGCCGCCAGTCAAAGGGCAGTTCTACCGGCGGTTTGATGTCGCGGATGTCGCCATCTTCGCTGGGTTTCAGGCTTTCCACCGTAATCTTGATTGCCTCCGTCCGAATTACCCGGACAGCCGTATCCGGCGGGATCGAGTATCGTACCGCAACCGGTGGAATTTCGAATTCACCCACCTCAAAGGTGGAGATAACGTAATCGACCCGGTTGATGATCTTTCCATTTTGTTTTTGCGGATCATAAACCCGGTAGTCGCGGATTTCAAAGCTTCCCAGATTTTCTCCCAATCCCGGAAGCCGGACGTCTACACCCTTATCGTGCACCACCTCCACCGTGTAGGTAATAAGATCCCCAATGGTGATGGTTGAGCGGTCCACCCGGGCCGAAACGGACACCTCTCCCTGAGCACGAATCCCGCTTCCGGGCAAAAACACAGCCAGAACCAGAATCGCACCGACCACCAGCCCCATCCGCCACCTTCTTGCACCATTGTACAGCTGCAAAACCGTCACTTGACAAGATCCTCGTAAATTTTCACATTCTCCGCCCGCAGAAGAGATTGAATCAGCTCTTCATAGGCTTTCTGCTGCCGTTCCAGGAGCAGGCGCTGAGCGACCTGCTCACGGATTTCCGCCAGCGGCGGGATCCGCTTTACGTTGCCATTCTTATCCTTTTCCGCAAAATCTTTTTTGTGGGCCTCGTAATAGAGCCGGATATCTTCATCTGTGATCTGCACCTTTTTACTGATTTCCTCTTCCAGCAGTTTTTGCACCATAAAGGTCTTTTTGGCCTGGAAGACGTTTTCGATCACCTCTTTGTCCTGGTCCAGTCCCCGGCGTTTGGCAGAATCATAGAGCAGCTCGGTAGCGATGTAGCGGCGCAGAAATTCCAGCTTTTTTTCCCTGCTCTGGTACTGGGTCCTGATTTCTGGCGGCAGCTGGCTGATTTCAAAATCCAGATCTCCCTGGGTAATCTCCCGTTCACCGATCCGGGCGATGACCGTGCCCGGCCGCTTTTTCCGCGGCTGAAAATTAAGAGCTGTCGTCTCCTCCAGCGCCTGCCGGGCGTCTTCCGGCCGGTTGAGCCGCTCCAGGCAGGCAACAATCCTTTTGTTTGTTTCCGAGATGATCGCACTTTCCGGGTAAAATGTCCTGATTTTCAGGTATTCTGCCAGAGCATTCTGGTAATCGTGCAGCCGGTTGAAATAGATTTCCGCAATCCGATAGATGATATTGGCCCGTTCGTTTTCATCGGCCGCAAAATGTTCCAGATAGTAGCGGTACTGCTCAATGGCCTGCCCGTAGAGCTGGCGGTTGTACAGTTCGTTGGCGTACTCCCGCACTTTTTCTCCGGATATGCCCGGTCCCTGCCGGCTGCAGCCAGCCACCAGAAGGACCATCAGAAGGAAAATTTGGAGAAACACACCCCGCATGGCTCTATCCTTTCTCCTTACCGGAAACGCCGCGCCCTCATCCGGAAAAAACGGTACAGCGGTTCGATGTAGGGTTGATCGGTGTAAATGTCAACGGAATCGATATTCATGGTTCGGAACATCTTTTGGCGCTTTTGCCGGCGTTCGTCGGCCTGGCGGGCAAACAGCGTCCGCACAGCCGGATCGCCGGTATCCAGCAGCACAATCTCTCCGGTTTCCGCATCCTCCAGCTCAATGAAGCCCACATCGGGAAGTTCCAGCTCTCGCGGGTCGGTGATGGTAATAGCCACCAGATCGTGCCGTTTGTTGGCAATCTGCATCGCTTTTTCGTACCCTTCGGAAAGGAAGTCAGAAATCAGGAAAACCACGCTGCGCCGGCGCGTTACCCGGTTCAGGTACTCCAGGGCACCCGCAATATCCGTCCGGTTGCTCCGAGGCTGGTGGTAAAGCAGCTCGCGCAGCACCCGCAGCACATGGGTGCGCCCTTTGCGCGGTGGCACAAATTTTTCCACCTGATCGGTAAAAATAATCAGCCCCACTTTGTCATTGTTTTTGATGGCCGAAAACGCCAGCAGCGCGCATATCTCTGTGGCAATTTCGCCTTTCATCTGCTGGTAGGTTCCAAAATCCCCGGAAGAGCTCACGTCCACCATCAGCATCACCGTCAGTTCGCGTTCTTCCTGGAAAATCTTCACGTATGGGTGTCCCATGCGCGCCGTCACATTCCAGTCGATGGTCCGAATGTCATCGCCCACCACGTACTCCCGGACCTCAGCAAAGTCCATCCCCCGGCCTTTGAATACGGAATGGTACTCCCCGGAAAAGACGTCATTCACCAGGCCACGTGTGGTTATCTCGATCCGTTTGACTTTTTTTAGAATTTCCTTTGGGATCATCTCCCGTCCGGCGTAAATCGTCCGGTCCTTCTATTACGGCACTTCGATCTGGTTCAGCACCCGTCGGACGATATCTTCCGACGTTACTTCTTCCGCTTCGGCCTCATACGTGGGAATTACCCGGTGGCGGAGCACATCCATAGCCACGGCGCGGACATCTTCCGGTGTCACATAACCACGCCGCCGCAGAAAAGCATGGGCCTTGCTGGCCTGAGCCAGGTAAATGGAGGCCCGCGGAGAAGCTCCGTAAGCAATCAGATCGGTAAGATCTTCCAGATGGTATTCCGCCGGATTGCGCGTGGCAAAAACAATATCGATAATGTAACGTTCGATCTTCTCATCGATGTAAATCTGACTCACCACGCTGCGGGCCCGGATGATGTCTTCCGGTGTGACCACGGGATCCGGTTCCGGAAGCCCATCGCCGGCATTCAGGCGCATGATTTTTAGTTCTTCTTCCTTGGACGGATAGCCGATGGATAGCTTCAGCATAAAGCGGTCGATCTGGGCTTCCGGCAGCGGATAGGTTCCCTCCTGTTCAATCGGGTTTTGTGTGGCCAATACCAGAAAGGGATCGTCCAGCTTGTAGGTGGTTTCGCCAATGGTTACCTGACGCTCCATCATGGCCTCCAGAAGGGCGCTCTGCACCTTGGCTGGAGACCGGTTAATTTCGTCCGCAAGGATCAGGTTGGCAAAGATCGGCCCTTTTTTGGTACGGAATTCGCCTGTCCGCTGGTCGTAAATGAGGGTACCAATCAGGTCAGCCGGTAGCAGATCCGGAGTGAACTGAATCCGCTGAAACTTGGCCTGAATGGCACTGGACAGAGTGCGAACCGCCAGGGTTTTGGCCAGTCCCGGCACTCCCTCCAGCAGCACATGGCCATTGCAAAGCAGGCCGATCAGCAGCCGCTCAATCATGTATTTTTGACCGACAATCACCTTGGAAACTTCGCCGAGTAGCTTTTCAACAAACGCACTTTCCTGCTGAATCTTTTCCTGAATCGCCTGAATGTCCCTGTTCATCGGACCTCCTTTGCCTCATTCTTTTCTGGCCTCAGCCGGAAATGTACCCGGAGCCTGTGCCTGCGTATCCGCCCGTTTCCGGGCATTCAGCAAATCTTCAACCAGCGAATAAAAGCGCATCAGTTCTTCCGGTGTCCCCTCCTCTCCGGAGAATTTAATTTCATCACAGCGGGAAAGCATCTGCCCCAAACTTTCAATGCGGTGCTCCTCCAGGCCCGTTTCCCGGAGAAGCCTCAGAAGCTCCTGGGTCGGTGTTTCTCTGGCAGGAATTTCAAACTTCTCCGCCAGGTATCGGCGGGTAAGCCGGGAGATCTCGGCGAAATCTTCTTTCAGATCGGGCCTTTTGAGATTGACTGCCTTTTGCAACTGATCCAGGTAAATATCTTCAACAGGTGGAGGTGGCGATGCTTCCATTTCGCTTTTCTTTTTTTTCTGCTGCTGACGAAAGAAGAGCAGCCCCACGCTTCCCAGAACCAGTATGCCGATCAGAACACCGGCCCACCAGGGGAAGCGTCCCTCACCCGGTTCCGGTACCGGATCGGTGATCTCCACAGGAATCCGCTGGGTTACCAGTGTTTGCTCACGATCCAACACGTTATCACGGCAGCGGACCACCACCCCCTCGATGTAGCCCATTCCCAGCTCCCGCGGCTTCAGCAGGTACTCGTAATCCCGCTCCACCAGTGTCTGTCCATTCCGAGAACGGGTACGGCTGGCAGTTGCGGTGCCCACAATATCAAAGTTGGTAAGGGCCGGATTGTCAAAACTGAGGATGGAATAGCGATCCGGATCCCCCAGCCAGGAAAGGGTTACATGCAACTTCAGTGTCCGGTTGAGCGGTACCTGGGTCTGCTCCACCCGGGCAGAAATCCGGATATCAGAAGAAAGGGAATCAGCAGTTTGGGCCAGAAGTGTTGCAATGTTCCAGCAGAGAAAGAAAAGAAGCGCACCGGCAAAGAAAAACCTGACCGAAAATGTTCTTTCTGGCATTCCCTCTCCCATAAAAATCTTGGATATTCAACGTATTCTGCCTGTGAAAGTTCCAAAGGCAGAAATGGAATGCGAAGGCAGAAAGAGCCGGCTTCAAAATCCGCCGGCTCCGGAAGCGTACATCATTGGGTTTTGCTCTGCAGCGAATCCTGTCCGCCCGAAAGGAATTCAATCTCGTTAATATCCTTTCCCATGTTTTCCAGTTCCCACTTCACAGAAGTAACCAGCTCATTATCCGGGTAGAGTTCGAGAAAGCGCTGATATTCCTTGCGGGCATTCTCGTAGTCTTTCAAGCTGTTTGCGTAAATGAACCCGATCATAAACTGGGCCTGGGCAGCATATTCGCTTTCCGGAAAGGCCCGTCGCAGACGCCGGAGCGTTTCGATGGCCAGTTTGGATTTCTTCAGCTGATTATCCTGAATGATAGCAGCCCGGAACAGGGCCTCATCTCCGTATTCTCCTGCCGGAAACCTTTTGTACAGATTCATGTATGCTTTTGCGGCCTTTTCAAACTCTTCGTTCACTTCATAGGTCTTGGCCTGTTCGAAGTATTCCTGTTCGGTCATTTTTTTGCCGCAGGAGACAAAAAGCAGGGAAAGGCTCACACACCCCAATATTATGCGGCTTACAGTCCTGGCCATTTGCCGTCACCTCCACTTGGTTTAAAAAATTTTGCAATAAGTTAATACTTTTGCGGAAATTATGCAACAGGCTTTGAAGCATTTTCACCCTTTTTGCGGGCTGCCTGGCGGCGAGAAATGCGGCAGTATCCCCTCGAAGCGGCCCCAAAAACAAAAAGGGCTCCCGCTGCCGAAGCAGAAGCCCTTTGAATTCGCAACTTATCATCCGCGTTTAGTCAGAGACCTTAACCCTGCTGCGGATAATCTCCAGCTCAATGTTCATTTCCTCCAGCATGTATTTGCCGGAGAATCCCACGTCTTTAAAATAAATTTTGCCATCCGGACCGATAAAAAATTTCGTGGGAATTCCCTCCACGCCATAGGCATCAACAACCTTATCCAGCGCATCGATCAGCACAGGAAATGTGTACCCGTTTTCCTTCAGGAAATTCTTGACTTTTTCCAGCCGCTTTTGCCCCTCCTCCGACTCCCAGCAATTGATCGCCAGGACCATTACATCCGGATCATCTTTGTGCTGCTCCCAAAATTTTTGCAGGTACGGGAATGAGGCGCGACACGGCCCGCACCATGTGGCCCAGAAATCCACAATCACAATTTTGCCCCGCAAATCTTTAAGGGATACAGGATTCCCATCCAGGTCATTCAGGGTAAAATCCGGCGCCGGCTTGGCGTCCTCGATAAATTTCCGTTCAATTTCCTGACGTCGGTCCTGCACCGCCTTTTCACGGGAAGCGGCCAGAAGGCTGTCCACATAGTCCGTGTTTCCAAAACGTCTCCTGTAGGTCTCCCGGTACAAATTGACAATGTCCTCATTAAAGCGGTCCTGCTGAATCAGGGTTTCGGCCACTTCCAGCAATTCGTCCGTCTTTCCCAGTGCCTTAAGGACTTCCAGGTAATGGTAACTGATGCTTTCCACCGCCCCCTTGCTCACCTGATAGGCTTCCCTGAGGGCCTTTTCCGCTTCTTCCAGCCGGCCCAGTTTGAAGGATGCATACCCGTAAGCATTCAGAGCCCGGGCAAACTGGAGCTCCTGAAAGCGCTTCCAGTAGCGCAGCGGCATATAAACGGGCTTTTTGGCCCCTTCACCTGAACGGAATTTCCCAACAAGCTCTTTTGCCATCTCGGCCACATCAAGCAGCATGACATTCTCATCCAGCAGCCAATCCACCAGACGTACTCTGGCGTTCAGTTCCACATCCGGACAGGATTTTACGAACTCCAGTGCGGCGCGCCAGTTTTTCTCCACAATCAGATTATTTACCAGCCACTCGGCAAATTGCTTCCGGTACTTGTCGTTTTCCACTCCTTTCAAAAAGTCCAGGGCGCGTTTGACCCGCCGATCCGCGTTCCGGAGGTCCAGTATGTCCATCCACTCTTCCCGCAAAACAAACCAGCTTTGCGGATCCCGCTGGCGGATCTGTTCCACAAGTTCGGCCAGCCGTTTTTTGTCCCTCCCGCGGTAAAAAGAACAGGCCATACGCAGAATTTCCAGATTCTCCGGATATGCATTCAGCAGACTGTCCACCTCCGCCTCGATTCTGGCCATCATCTTCTGGTCTTTTCCGTACTTGAACTGTTTATAAGAAATGTAGAGCCGGATGGCCTCCACATTGTCCGGATACCGTTCCAGTTCTTTTCGAATGAGGACGAGCGCCGTATCCAGATCCCGTTTACGGTTCATGAAATACGCGTTCGCGAAAGACTGGGCAAGGGCTGCGTAGGCACCTCGTTCCGGTTCGCCCGCCGGCGTGTACACCATGATATCCCAGCCCCCCTCTTCTCTGCTATCCACTTTCTTACCATCGGTGAACTGAAAGACCATTGCCTTTACGTTCTTACCTTTTAAAGGAAAAGAGACCGTCCACTTGCGCCCAGATTTTTTCATGGGATACTCTTCCAGGACCGGCTGCGGAGGAGCTTCGCCGCTGTACATCATCACCTCTGCTGCCACGGAGTCCGCATCTTGCAAAGGTGAATTTTTTCCGGGTGTATAGACCACCTTCAGCACATCGTCCGCCGTGGGCCTCTCGGGCGAAAAAGTAACCACACTCTCCGGCGGCGTAACGCTACATGTCAAAAAGAACACAGCCACCATAACCCCAAAAAGGGAAACACAGCGCCTCATAGTCAACACCTTTCCATTGGTTCATGATACGCCATATTTGACCTACAACTTAACCGGCGCCTGAAGGGATGTCAAGGCTTTTTTGGAACGTTGTCTCGGGAATACTCTTTTCCAGGGAAAGATCCTCTGGCCGTGATTCCCGCACTGGATGGGACACTCTGAGCGCAGGGGAAATGTAAAGTCCCGGCCTTCCATGCCTCCTGACACAGCTTACCGCTGCCCGGTGGATGCAGAAGGCGAACAAATCCCCGGTTTATTTTGTCCGTCTTTCGCTCCTGTTCGCAGATTCTACCGGTCCGGCCCATCCAGCCATTCTACCGGCTCGGCGCCCTTTCACGCAAACAGGCCCTTTTTCTAAACGGCAGTAAACCGGTAAGCGACCCGCAGCTGTGCAGCCCGGACGGAAAATCCTCCTGCTACCGCTATCATGAAGCGGCACGTCTGGAGGATCTTTGTACCTGCTTGTGGGCTGCCTACAGTCCATCCAGCGCCTGACGGAGGTCTTCCAGAAGATCTTCCACATCTTCAATTCCTATGGATAGGCGTACCAGGCTATCGGACAGGCCGATCTTCTCCCGTTCCGCGGGCGGGATAGAGGCATGGGTCATGGTTGCGGGATGACAGACCAGGCTTTCCACAGCCCCCAGACTTTCTGCCAGTGTGAAAATCCGGAGGCGCGAAAGGAACAGCCGGGCTTTCTCTTCATTTTCCAGCTCCAGCGAAATCATTCCTCCAAAACCCGGCCTTCCCGCCGGGTCCTTTTGCTGCCGCCTCGCAAGCCTGTATTGCGGATGGTTTTTGAGTCCCGGGTAGTAGACCTTTCGCACAGCTGGATGGCCATGGAGAAAGGTGGCAATGGTTCTGGCGTTGGCATCATGCTGGCGCATTCGCAGGGCCAGCGTCTTCACGGAACGCAGGGTCAACCAGCAATCATATGGACTGGGTACCGCGCCCGCAGCGTTCTGATAAAACGCCAGCTGTTCCGCCAGCATAGCCTCCCGCACCACCACCAGTCCGCCGATGATATCGCTGTGGCCACCGATGTATTTGGTGCTGCTGTGAATGACGATGTCCGCCCCCAGAGTAAGCGGCCGCTGGAAATAGGGACTTAAAAATGTGTTATCCACCACCAGGAGCAGTCCGTTTTCGCGGCAAAACCCGGCCAGGGCCCGAATGTCGGACAGAATCAGCAGAGGGTTGGTGGGTGTTTCAACAAACAGCATCCGGGTGGAAGGGCGCAGCTGATCTTCGATGGCCTCCAGATTGGACGTATCGGCGTAGGAGAAAGAGAGCCCGAACTGGCGCATGACCTGCTCAAAATAGCGGTATGTACCGCCATACAAATTGGCCGTGGCAATAACGTGATCTCCCGGCCTTAAAAGATGGCACACGGCTGCCGTAGCTGCCATGCCTGATGCAAAGGCGAACCCGTACCGCCCCTGCTCCAGGGCGGCAATGTTTGCTTCCAGGGCTTCCCGGGTGGGATTTCCCGTCCGTCCGTACTCATACTTTTTGGGCTGCCCGGGTGCCTCCTGAGCAAAGGTTGTGCTCTGAACCAGCGGCAAAACCACAGCACCGGTCTGGGGATCCGGTGCCTGGCCTGCATGAATAGCATCCGTCGAAAAACCCATGTTCCGCTCCTTTCCTAATGACGGTCAAGAAGTTGCCCAGAAAAATTCGATCAGGTCCGATTTGGCCACAATGCCGATGATCCGCCCGAAGTGTCCCACCAGCACCGCAGGAGCCTTTCCAGCAAGCAGGGACCGGGCTTTCCCCACGTTTTCGGCCGCATCCAGGACGGGAAGCGGTTCTGCCATCACCGAACGGACCGGCCGATCCAGCAGCTGTTCATTTTCCAGCACCTGACTCAGCAGCGTTCCCTCTTCCACGCAGCCCGCAGAACGGCCGTTTTCCAGCACCGGCAGCTGGGAAATTTCGTAACGGCGCATCAGGGTGATGGCCTCCCGTACCGGTTGCTCCGGTCCCAGAGCCACCAGGGCGGGAATGTCTCTGGATTTGGCCTCCAGCAGATCCTGCAGGGTAATTTTCTCCGGTTCAAGAAAGCGGTTCTGCCGCATCCACTCGTCTGAATAGAAGGTGGAAAGATAGCGGCTTCCACCATCCGGAAAGAGAACCACTACCGTCTTTTCTTCATCCAGCTGGCGGGCAATCTGCAGAGCTGCGTAGGCGGCTGTTCCGCTGGAACCGCCCACAAACATCCCCTCTTCCCGGGCCAGGCGCCGCGCTGTCAGAAATGATTCCCGATCTCCGACGGTGACAATCTCATCGATATATTCCGGGTGAAATGTATCCGGAACCAGATCTTCGCCAATGCCTTCCACCTTATAGGGCCGGGCCTCTCCCAGTTTCCCCGTTTGAAAATACTCACGAAGAATAGACCCTTCCGGATCGACCCCGATCACGCGCACATCCGGGTTCTTCTCTTTCAGATACCGTCCCACCCCGCTGATGGTCCCGCCGGTCCCGATCCCGGCCACAAAAACATCCACCTTTCCCCCGGTCTGCTCCCAGATCTCCGGACCGGTGGTGAGATAATGCGCTTCCGGATTTTGCGGATTGAAATACTGGTTGGCCAGAAAGGCGCCGGGAATTTCGCTGGCAATCCTGCGGGCAACCTGATAATAACTTTCCGGAGAATCGGGCGGAACGTGCGTCGGTGTGATAAGAACTTCCGCTCCCATGGCGCGCAACGCCTGGATTTTTTCGCGGCTCATCTTGTCCGGCATGGTGATGATCAGGCGGTATCCCCGAATGGCCGCCACCAGAGCCAGCCCAAACCCGGTATTGCCAGACGTCGCCTCCACAATGGTGCCACCTGGTCGGAGCAACCCTTCTTTTTCGGCCGCTTCCACCATCCGCCAGGCAATCCGATCTTTCACACTACCTCCGGGATTCAGGTATTCAAGTTTGGCCAGCACCAGCGGCTTTACATCCGCAGCAATGCGGTTCAGTTTCACAAGCGGTGTACTGCCAATTAACTCCAGCAAACTGGATTTATAGTCGGGTCGCATGATTGTCCTCCCTTTGTATTACGTACAAAACCTTCCGGCAAAACACGCCGTTCTAACCGCTTAAGAACAAAATGACTGTTACACTCTAAAAGGGAAAAAAAGAAACAGCAGCGCCCCGCAAGAGGCAATCCGGCAGGCCTCAACAGAGAAAGGTGAGCGGTATGGTAATGCTGTAAAACATCGCCTTCAAAGTTCTTTTGTCTGTCAAAAGTTTACTTAATTATAATGAAAACCCGATCCGTTTGCCAGCAAAAAAAGATTTTTTCCGGTCTCTACGGATTTCCCGCCAGGCATGGATAAAAGGGAAAGAGCCAATCCCAGCCCAACCTTCCGGTGGTATCGGCAGCAACGGGCAAACAGCCGAAAAAACAAACACAAGCATCTGCCGCGGATTTTGGAATTTGCGCGGAGTGCGCCGGGCAAAGGCAGCTTCCGATTTACACGGATCCAGACGGACGCAAAAAGCAAAAACCGCCCGGTATTTTCCTTTCTTTTCTTTGTGTCACTCTGTGCAGATCAAACAACGAGATTTTTCCTCTGCACCAAAAAGCAAAGCGGGATACCGCCCCGAAGGGCCGCATCCCGCTGATCCGCTCCGGCCTGACGGTTACGCACCGTTTTCTTCCGCCTCGACCACCTCTTCCGCCACACCGGTGCGTACGAAGTCGATCTGGCCGTCGCGGTATGTAACTTCTACCACGTCACCCGGCCCAAAACCGCCGGACAGAATCCGCTTGGCCAGCTCGTTGGTAATCAGCCGCTGCATCACCCGCTTTAACGGACGCGCACCAAAAGCCGGATCGAAGCCAACCTGTGCCAGGTAGCGTACAGCCTCGTCCGTAATTGTCAGCTTGATGCCGCTCTCGGCGGCCTTCCGGGCAATGTAGCGGAACTGCAGGTGCACAATCTGCCGGATATGCTCCTCGCTAAGCGGATGGAACACGATGATTTCATCAATCCGGTTCAGGAATTCCGGCCGCAGAGACCTGCGAAGCAGCTGCAGAGCTTCCTGCTTAATCTCTTCGTAGATTTCTTCCCGGTTGTGCTCTGTAATCCGCTCGGCCTTCTCCATGATCATTTGCGCACCGAGGTTAGACGTCATGATAATAATCGTATTCTTGAAATTCACGGTCCGCCCTTTGTTATCCGTCAGTCGGCCTTCGTCCAGAACCTGGAGCAGAATGTTGAACACCTCCGGATGGGCCTTTTCGATCTCATCCAGGAGGACTACCGAATACGGTTTCCGCCGCACTGCTTCGGTCAGCTGGCCTCCTTCTTCGTAGCCCACATAGCCCGGCGGTGCTCCGATCAGCCGGGAGACCGAATGGCGCTCCATGTATTCCGACATATCGATACGGATCATGGCGCGTTCATCGTCGAACAGGAATTCTGCCAGGGCCCGGGCCAGTTCCGTTTTGCCAACCCCCGTGGACCCCAGGAAAATGAAGGAACCAATCGGCCGGTTTTCATCCTGCAAGCCGGCGCGCGCACGGCGGATGGCATCGGATACCGCCCGGATCGCTTCATCCTGTCCGACCACCCGCTGCCGCAACCGCTCCTCCATCTTCAGCAGCTTCTCGCGCTCCGATTCCAGCATCCGGCTGACCGGAATGCCCGTCCAGCGCGAGACGATCTCGGCTATGTCCTCTTCATCCACTTCCTCTTTCAGCATCTTGCGGTCCTTCTGGATCTCCTGCAGCTTCTTGCTCTCCTCTTCCAGTTGCTTCTGCAGTTCAATCAGCCGCCCGTATTTGAGCTCCGCAGCGCGTGTCAGATCGCCATCGCGCTCCGCCTGCGTGATGAGCGTTTTGGTCTGGTCAATTTCCTCCTTGATACTGCGGATTTTCTGGATGGTAGATTTCTCCAGCTCCCAGTGCGACTTCAGTTCGTTCCGTTTTTCCTGAAGATTTGCCAGTTCCTCGTTGATCTTTTTCAACCGCTCCTTGGCGCGGGCGTCTTTATCGCGCTTCACGGCTTCCCGTTCAATCTCCAGCTGCTTGATGCGCCGTTCCACCTCGTCCAGCTCTTCCGGCATGCTGTCAATTTCAATCCGCAGCCGGGAAGCCGCCTCGTCGATCAGGTCAATGGCCTTATCCGGCAAAAAGCGGTCCGTAATATACCGGTGCGATAGCCGTGCGGCAGCAATGATAGCCGAATCGGTGATCTTCACACCGTGGTGTACTTCGTACTTCTCCTTCAGTCCCCGGAGAATGGAAATGGTTTCCTCCACGCTCGGTTCCTCCACCAGGATGGGCTGAAAACGCCGTTCCAGGGCTGCGTCTTTTTCGATGTATTTTCGGTATTCATCGATGGTGGTGGCACCGATGGCCCTCAGTTCACCGCGCGCCAGGGCCGGTTTTAGCATGTTGGAGGCATCAATTGCTCCCTCTGCAGCACCGGCCCCCACCAGGGTATGCAGCTCATCGATGAACAGGATGATACGCCCCTCGGCCTCTTCAATCTCGCGGAGTACGGCTTTCAGCCGATCCTCGAACTCACCGCGGAACTTGGTGCCGGCCACCAGGGCTCCCAGATCCAGTGCGATGATCTCTTTGTTCTTCAGTCCTTCGGGCACGTCTCCGCTGACGATTCGCTGAGCCAGCCCTTCCACAATGGCCGTTTTCCCCACCCCGGGATCGCCGATCAAAACCGGGTTGTTTTTGGTCCGCCGCGACAGAACCTGCATAACGCGCCGGATCTCCTCATCCCGTCCGATGACCGGGTCCAGCTTCCCCTTCCGGGCCAGATCCGTCAGGTTCCGCCCGTAGCGCTCCAGCGCCTGGTATTTCTCCTCGGGATTCTGATCCGTGATGCGCTGGGAACCGCGGATGGACTTCAGCACCTGAAGGATTTTGTCGCGCGTAACCCCGCTTTCCCGGAGGATCTGCCCGGCCTCGCCGGAATCTTCCGTCATCGCCAGAAGAATATGTTCCTGGCTGATATATTCGTCCTTCATGCGGTTGGCTTCCTGGAACGCCTGTTCCAGCACCCGGGCCAGCCGCTGCGACAGGTACAGATTGCCAACCTGCCCGTAAACTTTGGGTACTTTATTCAGAGCATCTTCGGCGCGGTCCAGCAGAAGCCTCGGATCCACACCGATCTTTTTGATGGCAGAAACGGCAATGCTTTCCGGGTCTTCCAGCATGGCCACCAGGAGATGCTCCACATCAACCTGCTGATGATTTTTCTCCGTGGCCTTCTGCTGGGCCCTTTGCAGTGCCTCCTGTGCTTTCAGCGTGAATTTATCGATGTTCATTTGCTCTCACCTCCGTTTTTCTTTTTTCCCCCGTAGGTTTTTCCGGTCTGATCCGGCATTTCCGCTGGCCTCCCCCCACGCCAGCGGAAGCGCCGGGCACAAAAAACGGCGGAGCAAAAGCCCGTGCCCTCACCCCGCCGTCCCGACACCGCCTGCAGCCTGAGGCTGCTTTACTTGTCTTTATCCTGATCGTCAATCACCTCAAAATCGGCATCTTCCACCTTCTTGCCGCCTTCGGTTTTGGTTTCGGCACCGGTTCCGGTAGCGCCGGTCCGCGGTTCGGACTGCGCCTGAGCCGATGCCTGGGCGTACAGCTTGCTGGCAACCTCATTCCAGGCAGCGTTCAGTTCATCGATGGCCCCGCGGATCGTCTGCACGTTGTCCGTCTTCATGGCATCCCGCAGGCGGCTGATGGCCGACTCAATCTTGCTTTTGCTGCCGGCATCAATCTTGTCGCCGTACTCTTTCAGGTTCTTCTCCGTCTGGTAGATGAGCTGGTCGGCCTGGTTCCGCGTATCGATCAGCTCACGCCGCTTGCGGTCTTCCTCCGCGTGGGCCTCGGCATCCTTCATCATCCGTTCAATCTCTTCTTTCGTCAGGCCGGACGAGGCCTCAATCCGGATGGACTGCTGCTTCCCGGTTGCCAGGTCTTTGGCTGACACGTTCAGAATGCCGTTGGCGTCGATGTCGAACGTTACTTCAATCTGCGGGACCCCGCGCGGCGCTGGCGGAATCCCATCCAGGATGAACTTGCCCAGCGATTTGTTGTAAGCCGCCAGCTCACGTTCACCCTGCAGCACGTGGATCTCCACCGACGTCTGGTTGTCTGCCGCTGTGGTAAAGATCTCGGACTTCCGGGTTGGAATGGTCGTATTCCGCTCAATCAGTTTGGTGAACACACCACCCAGCGTTTCGATTCCAAGAGACAGCGGCGTTACATCCAGCAACAGCACATCCTTCACGTCACCAGCCAGTACGCCGCCCTGAATCGCGGCACCCACAGCAACCACTTCGTCCGGATTGACCCCCTTGTGCGGTTCCTTCTTGAAGAAGTTGCGCACCATCTGCTGGATTCTGGGTATCCGGGTGGAACCGCCAACCAGGATTACCTCGTCGATATCGTCTACGGTAAGGCCGGCGTCTTTCAGCGCCATTTCGCACGGCCCCAGGGTTCGCTCAAACAGATCCTCACACAGCTGTTCGAACTTGGCGCGGGTCAGCGTCATCTGCAGGTGCTTCGGACCCGATTCCGTCGCTGTGATAAACGGCAGATTGATCTCCGTCTGCATGGTGCTGGAGAGCTCAATTTTTGCCTTTTCGGCGGCCTCTTTCAGCCGCTGCATGGCCATCGGGTCCTTGCTCAGGTCAACCCCTTCCTGCTTTTTGAACTCTTCCACCATCCAGTCGATGATTCTCTTGTCAAAGTCATCACCGCCCAGATGCGTGTCGCCGTTGGTGGCCTTCACTTCGAAGACCCCTTCGCCGATTTCAAGAATCGAAATGTCGAACGTACCGCCGCCCAGGTCGTATACGGCAATCTTCTGATCCTTTTTCTTGTCCAGACCGTAAGCCAGGGCCGCAGCCGTTGGCTCGTTGATGATCCGCCGCACCTTCAGGCCAGCGATCTCACCGGCCTCTTTTGTTGCCTTGCGCTGAGAATCGTTGAAATAGGCCGGAACGGTAATCACCGCTTCCGTCACCTTTTCGCCCAGGTAATCCTCGGCCGTCTGCTTCATCTTCTGGAGAATCATGGCCGAAATTTCCTGCGGCGTGTATTCTTTGTCGTCGATCTTCACAACCGCCATGCCGTTGCGGCCGCGCACCACCTCATACGGCACCTGTTTGATCTCTTCGGTCACCTCATCGTACATCCGTCCCATAAAGCGTTTGATCGAGAAGATGGTCTTCTTCGGGTTGGTGATCGCCTGTCGTTTCGCCGGCTGTCCAACCACACGCTCCCCCGTTTTCAAAAAGGCCACCATCGAAGGCGTGGTCCGCTGTCCTTCCGAGTTGGGAATAACGACCGGCTCACCGCCGACCATCACTGCCACACAGGAGTTGGTCGTACCCAGATCAATCCCAATGATTTTACCCATATCTATCACCCTCCTTTTCCATCATTTTCATTTTAAACTTCAATCCGGATTTCCTTGGATTTTTTCCGGATTTTCGGGATCTCAACCGTGAGGATCCCATCACGGTACCGGGCCTTCAGCTTTTCGACCCGGACTTCCTCCGGCAGACGGAAGCGCCGTTCGAACGAACCGTAAAAGCGCTCCGACAACAGCCGCTGCACCTTTTCGGATTCCGGTTCCCGCCTGCCGCGAAGTATCAGGGCGCCGTCTTCGTAGAGCACTTCCAGATTCTTTTTATCGAATCCCGGTACTTCAGCCCGCAGATAATAGGCTTTCTCCGTTTCCGCAATGTCCACCCGTGGAAACCGGTCCACGTCACTGTTCACCTCAATTCGCACCAGAGCACGCGGTTCCGTACCCTGCCACCGGTGATCCAGGTTCAGCTCGTCCAGAAGCTCTTCCACCGGTTCAAGCCATTCAAAATGTCTTTCCAACCAGCGCATGTCTATTCCCTCCTTTCCTTCTCTTCAATTCGCTATGGATAAAGGCAAGCTCCGTGCCAGAATTTCCCATAGAATGTAAGTTATTGTTATTCTTTTAGTTAAAGAAATTTTGGACTCCAAAAGCCACGGGATTCCCCATCTCGCCAAAGCGGCAATGCCAGCCAGGTTGACAGAATTTCTGTCTATGTGGCAGATTTCCTCCAGCAAAAATGGCTGCTGCCTCCGGGAATTTTGCCGCCAACAAAAGGCTTTCCAATCCCCGCCTCCCAAACAGATGAGCTGTGGACTCAGCGCCGGGCGGAAGAAACAGCAAATGTCACAATTTTTTAATGGCATTCATCAAAAAAAATGATAAAATAAACTCCACCCCCTCGGAGGCAGTGTACCCGGAACGGAGAAAAAACGGGAGACACGGACGGGCCGTTTTTTTATTTACCCATCAAGACAAAATTGATCTTGACCGATAAATTAACTGTATTAATTTACAAAAAAGGAAAGTAAAGCAAAAGGCCGTTGATTCTGGTGGTCATTCCCGTTGTTTTTCCCTGCTGTACAGTGTCCAGCCACACAGGCCTTTTTTCGCCCGATGGTGCAACGGTATGGACAGGGTGGGCCGCCGCCAGAACCATCCTCTCAACAGCCGGCAAGAATCCACGTTCATAGGGACGTTCTGCAGAAGGAGTGAAAACATGGAAGTTACCAACCAAGATTTCATGCCAGGGATTCAGTCTTTTCCCGGCAAACCGGAGCAGCCCTTTTCGGTATTTGCTCCTTTGCTGGATTCGCTGCCGTTCGGCGCGTTCCTTCTCGACGGGAACGGCAATTTTCTGGTTGCCGGACGGCGCTTTCGCCAGCTCATGCATCAGACCGATCCGGCCTGGCCAGCAGGGCTCCATTTTTCGGACCTTCTGCAGGAGGTTCCCCAAGCCTATTCACAGAGGGAATTCCGCACAGGCGTTCGCGCCGCAGAGGCCAGCCGTGTGCGCTTTCTCCGGCAGGATGGCGTGGCTATCGAGGTGCTTTTGAGCCTTACGCCTCTTCCTGCGGGCAGCGAAACATGGTGGTTCGGCCAGATCAAAGAAGTAAAGGTAGCCAACCCCCCCGACCACATCATCAAAAGCATGGACGCCCGGTTATTTGACATTATCGACCATGCTCCTTTTGGCATCGTGCAGATCAGCCAGGTGGGTAAAGTTCTTTTCTGGAACAAAACAGCCGAACAGATCTTTGGCTACTCCGCTGCTGAAGTGCTCGGCCGCCCCATCACCATGATTCTGGTGCCGAAAACGGCCATCCACCACGCCCGGAAACTCTGGAAAAAAATGCTTACCCAGAAAAAAACGCTTCAGGTAGTACTGGAAGGCAAGAAACAGGATGGAAAAATCATCTTTTGCGAATGGTCCCTCACCCCCATTCTGGATCAAGATGGCTCCGTCTACTCCATCATCGGTCTGGTAAGCGACCTGACCCATCGCCGGGAAATCGAAAAAGCCCTTAAGCAGACCGAAAAGCGGTTCAAAAAATTTCTGGACAACGATATCTCAGGCGACTTCATCAGCACACCGGACCGAGGTCCCATCTACTGCAACAAACGCTTTCTGGAGATTTTTGGGTTCACCAGTTACGATGAATTCTTGAATTTCGACTACATGAAGCTGTACAAAGATCCCAAAGATCGGGAAAAACTTTACGATCGTTTGCAGAAGGATGGCAAGGTGGAAAATTACGAAATCGAGATGCTGGATAAGAACGGGAATGTGAAGATTATCATCGAAAACTCGGTTGCCGAGTTTGACGAAAACGGGAAAATGGTGGCGGTGTACGGGAATTGCCTGGATGTGACGGAACACCACCTGGCGGAAAGGAAACAGCGGGAGCTGGAGGCCCAGCTTCACCATGCCCAGAAGCTGGAAGCCATCGGCCGGATGGCGGCGGGTGTCGCCCATGACTTCAACAACATGATCAGCATCATCCTGGCCAGTGCCCAAATGGCACAAATGGATCTTCCGGAAGAACATCCGATACGGCCGCTCCTGGAAGAGATTCAATCCGCTGCGGAACGTTCTGCGGAATTCACCCGGCACCTGCTCACTTTTGCCCGCAAGCAGCCAGCCGATCCCGTGCCCGTTGATCTGAATGAAATCATCCGCCAGAATCAGAAAATGCTCCGGCGCCTGGTTGGCGAAGATATCGAACTGAACGTTCATCTTACCGAGGATCTGTGGTATGTGAAAATGGATCCGGCCCAGGTGGATCAGATCCTTACCAACCTGGCGGTGAACGCACGGGATGCCATCCGTTCCACGGGAACCATCACGATCGAAACGCGGAACCTGATCATTGAAAAGGATTACTCCGACTACCACAGCCTGGCTGGCCCGGGCCATTATGTTCTCCTGCAGTTCGGCGATACCGGTTCCGGCATCCCGAAAGAGATCATCAACAAAATTTTCGATCCGTTTTTCACCACCAAGGCGCCATCGGGCGGAACCGGTCTCGGACTATCCACGGTGTACGGGATTGTAAAGCAAAACGGTGGATTTATTACCGTCTACAGCGAGCCGGATGTGGGCACCGTTTTTAAGATCTTTTTACCCCGGCACAGCGAACCGGAACCGGAAGAACCCAAAGAGGAGATCCAAGACGTGCCTCGCGGGAAGGAGACGATCCTCATTGTGGAGGATGAGGCGAAGATTCTGCGTATTTGCGAACGCTACCTGCAAAGGCTGGGTTACCGGGTGATCGCCCTGAACCATCCCGAAAAGGCGCTTTCCGCCGTTCAGCAAATGGAGGGCTGCATCGACCTGCTGCTGACCGATGTGATTATGCCGGGGATGAACGGCTACGAACTGGCCCGCCGTCTGCGGGAAATGTGCCCGGGTATGAAAACCCTTTACATGTCCGGCTACACCTGGGATATTATCTCGGACCGCGGCTTTCTGGACCAGGATATTCACTTTGTATCCAAGCCGTTTAACCTGGAGGAACTGGCCAGGGAGATCCGCAGCACAATTGATGGATAATTGCGCCGGATGGGTCAATCGAAACGCATCGAAATAATTCGAAGATGAAACAATTTTTTCTTGCAATGTTTGGATGAAATATTTATAATGTGCGCAAATTTTCCGGGCACGAATCATACATACATACAGCAAACGGATGTTCGAACAAAAGCACAGGAAACAGGAAATTGGGTTGTCGGTAAAAAGGCCCGCGTTGGCGGTTTGGGCCGTATGCCTTTCTATTTTTTTCTGCCTTTCTTCCACAGGTGCCCGGTTTGCCTGCCCGCACAATTTTCCATTGCGATCGCCTTAAACATGGCGTATCAGCCGCTTAAGCAGCAAAGGGAGGACAGGATGGCAGAAACAAAACTCATCCAGTGGTCCGATGATTACAGCGTAGGAGTTAGTATTCTTGACGAACAACACAAATCGATAATCCGCATGGTTAACAAAATCCACGCCTACATTACATCCGGAGCCAGCTCCGAGGAAATTTCGGAAATTCTGAACCAGATGACCCAATACGCGATGAATCATTTCCGGACCGAAGAAGATTATATGAAGCTGTTCGAATATCCGGAATTTGAACTTCACCGGAAAGAGCATATGGAATACTGGAAAAAAACAGCCTTATTTGCCAACGAAGCCATGTCCGGGAACAAAGAGGTTCTCGGCGACATTCTCTCCTTCTTAATTGACTGGTGG
>Ga0209426_1000391_pt1 | contig 48936 bp, 39 predicted proteins | sample Deesub1362B_J571_FD_187697 | JGI IMG/M metagenome (GOLD analysis project Ga0209426, IMG submission 187697) | Deep oceanic, basalt-hosted subsurface ecosystem from Juan de Fuca Ridge flank, Pacific Ocean, CORK Borehole 1362B_J2.571 (SPAdes)... ... | reverse complement strand
CCTTAGAAGGTGAAATTTTTCTCAATTCATGATATGTTATTAATGGTTTTTCACTCATGGGGCTGTCCTCCATCCTGGTAGAGGATGCGGCTCCCTCCACCAGGGAACTCTCAAACTCTTTATTATACCCAGGATGTGATGGGCAGCCTCAACTCTCTTTATTAACTTTTTCCTCTCTAACTGGTAAATATGTCTATATCTATTTTGGGTAAATACTATTTTTTTACTTGACATCCCAATTTCTTTTTATATATTATTAAACTCGATTATAAAGTTTTTAGGGAGGAAGAAGCATGAAAAAATCCAAATTTTTATTGCTTATTCTCTTCTTAGCAGTTGCTTTAACATTAAATACATTTGCAGAAACTCATGTTATTAAGAAATTGGGAAGATATCCCTTTTGCAGATGTAGAGGTGGTATTCCGACTGCTGAGGTAATGAAGGAGATTGTTAAAACTTATGCAGGAGATGTGAAATATGGATTTGATATGGCGGGATATGGCGATATATATCTTGCTTTTCTTGACCAATTAGATAAAGGAATATTTGAAGAAGTTGCATTAGCTCCTGGTGAAAAACTTATGTGGATGTTATATAGAGTTAGAGGGAAGATAAAAGTTTTAGAGGATGTGGAGTGGGGAGGAGAAAAGCCATTAGAAGCTTTTTCATTCAAAGTTATAAAAGATGGAAGATGCTTTGAATTTATAATGCCAAAACCTTGTGGAAATATTTCTTTATATAAAATAACAGAAGTTGTTCCTATATGTGATTTAAAAGTATCTCCTGCAAAAGTGAATATTGGAGAACCTGTTACTGTGGATGTGTGTAAATCTGAAAATGCAGCCACGGTTGAAATAAATGTTTTGGATGAGACCGGGAATAAAGTCCAGAGTAAAAAAATTGAAATGGCAGATTGTAAATGGCAGATAAGCTTTGACAAACCCGGAAAATATACATTTGAAGGTGTTGCAGTAAGTGTTTTAGAAGTTCGTTCCACAAATCCATGTAAAGCAGAGGTCACAGTAAATGCACCTCCAGTATGCGAGATTACAGTTTCTCCTACAGAAGCATATATTAGAAAACCATTTAAATTTGATGCATCTGCATCTTCGGATCCAGATGGTAGTATAGCTTCTGTTACATTTGTAATTACAGATGAAGCTGGAAATGAGATTGATCGCAATACAGTGACCAGTCCTCCGTTTGTTTGGGAAAGAACTTTTGAGAAACCAGGTGTTTATAAAGTAAACGCGGTTGTAAAAGATGACTTTGGAGCTGTTTCAGTTAATGAGTGCTCTGGAACTTTCACTGTCAAGAGAAAAATTCTTGGTTTTATGGCAGATGCAGGCTGGTTAAGAGTAAAAACTTGCTTAGGAGATTACATTTTTGGAAGAGCAGGCTTGAATTTCCACTTAGTTCAGGATAAATTAGATGCAGCAATTCTTATTGGTGGAGCATTTCCATTTGCTCAACAGCCTGAAGGAGCTTTTCAGTCAATATTACTTGTGGATGGACTCTTAAATTATTATTCTGGAGCCTTTTCAATTGGAGGTGGTTTAGGTATTAGCACAGGAGTTAAGAAATCAGGCTGGAAGGATAAGACCCATGTGGAATTCCTTATTGATACTGGATTCAGTTTTTATCAAAAGGATGATTTAAGAGCTGGATTGTTTGCTGAAGGGCGTCTAGCTCTTGACAAACTAGGTGATATAGCTGGATACCACAAGTTTGGACTTGGCTTCAGACTCTCGTTTTAGTTAATCCTAATTAATTAAAAAAGCGGGTAAAGATGGTTATCTTTACCCGCTCCTCCCTAATATTATCTTATTTCAAATGAAACCAGATAATAGAATTGTATGCGTGACAAAGTGTGATGAGTATAGTATCGAAAAAATAAAAATTTCTCTGGAAAAATTATTAAATCCCTTAGGTGGAATCAAAAAGTTTATTTCAAAGAATGATAAAGTCTTAATAAAACCAAATATGCTATCTGCGCATCCACCTGAAAAAGGGGTTACAACTCATCCTTTCTTTCTTCAAGCTCTAATTGAATTGATTTTAAGTGTTGGTGGAAAGCCCTATATTGCGGATAGTCCAGCAATGCCCAATTTTAAGTCAATTATAAAAAGAACAAGAATAAAAGAGATTTCTGAAAAATTGGGTATTCCATTAAAGGAAATAAGTGAATCAGTGGAGGTTAAAAATCCTCATGGTTTTTTTAAAAAAATTGAATTGGGAAAGGATATTTTTGAAGTTGATAAAATTATTAATTTAGCGAGGTTGAAAACCCATAATTTAATGATTCTAACTCTTGGAATTAAAAATATTTTTGGAGTGATCCCAGGAAGAAAAAAAGCTGAATGGCATCTTAAAGCAGGATTTAATAGGATTTTGTTCGCCCAGTTATTACTTGAGATATATTATTTAGTGAAGCCACATCTCACCATAGTGGATGGAATAATATCAATGGAAGGGAATGGGCCAAGTAGTGGAGACTTGAGACACACGGGTTTATTATTTGCAGGAGTTGATGCGATAAGTGTGGATAGAGTTATCTCACATGCAATTGGATTGAATGACAGACTTTTTATATTAAAAGCTGCTCAGAAATACAATCATCTACCAAAAAAATTCTCTGAAATCCAGTTAAAAGGGATTAAATCTCTGGATGAGATAAAAATTCAAAATTTTGAATTGCCCTCTGATATTGAAAAAATTGCTCCCTCGCTTAGTTTACCTCAGGCTATAGCACGAAAATTTATTTCCAAGCCAAAAGTATTAGATAGAAATTGTACTTTATGTGGGAGTTGTATTGAGGTTTGTCCTGTTTCTGCTATGCATAAGTCAGATAAGACTGTATATATTGACTATAATAAATGTGTAGGTTGTTTTTGCTGTCAAGAAATTTGCTCTTTTAATGCCATAAGAATTAAAAAGAGTTTTTTATCAACGCTTCTGAGTAAAATTTAATCTTTTATGAATTTTTCAAATATTTCAGGAGGTAGGGAAGTTACCTCTCCCTTTGAATTTGTTACTACATGGACTGTATAACCTTCAGCAATTAAACTCTTATCATCTTTTTTTAGTAATTGATAAGAGAAAATTGCCTTTTTATTTGTTATCTCATCAAGGGATGTTCTTATTATAAATTCTTCATCGTAATGCAAAGGTTTTCTGTATCTGCAAAAAGCTTCAGCAACCACAAAATAATAACCTTTTTCTTCTATTTCTCCATAAGGAATCGCCTTTTTTCTGCAGAAATCCGTTCTGCCAATTTCAAACCATTCAAAATAGCTAACATTATGGGCAACACCCATTTGATCCACTTCAGAATATCTCACTCTTTCAACGGTTTCTACAAAATTAGTGAAGGGTGAGGTTAAAGGGGTGTTATTCCCAGATTTTTTGAAGTTTTTGTAGTTCTTCATTATAGTATTTTCGATATAGGATTTCCCATTCTCTACTTCCTTCTTCAATTGAACGTTTTTGAGACTTTATTTTTTGAATTGCTTTTTTATCTAATTCGTCATAAAGTTGAAGTTCATTTTCAATAGCTTTAACAATAGTCAAACGAACAGCATTTGGTTCATCAAGAAGATCAACTGTTTTATCTTCTAGAAGAGCCTTTAAAATTAATTGGGAAAAATGATTAATTTTTTCTCTTGACAACCTTCTCATTAGAGCACTATATTCCTTTCCTTAGCTAATTTATTTTTAATCATTCTGAAAACAGTTTGATATTCAATGTTTTCCTTTCTGATTTGGTCCATATGTTCGCTCAAAATTTTTCTTACTTCTTCATCAAGCTCATCTTCTTTTATGAACTCGTCAGTGATTATTTTTTCAATTTTCTCAACCAATTTATTCCTGTCTTCGACTATAATTTTTTCTTCATTAATTAATGTTTTTACAATATTAAAAGCCAGATGTTCTATCTGATTCTTACTCAGTCTCATTTCACTTATTACAATACAATATTTAGATAAAAAATTCAAGGAAAAACTATATTTAGATGTTATCTATCCTTACTGTAGAGGTAAAGGGTATATGCAAATCCTCCAAAACATACCAGAAACACGAAAATCATAAATATTAAAGCTTCTATTTTCATTTAATTCAGTCTTTTAAAAGTTTTCTCGAAATAATTTTATTTAAAGAGATAAAAATTAAAATAGCTAAAACCAGTTGGAAAACAACTGTTCCGACCGTATAGGGAGATAAAATTTTAAGCCAGCTTTTAGGATTTTGAGAGTAACTTTGCCAGAACCACCAGCTTATCATAGCTAAAAATTCAAGGGGAAGAAGGATTAAAACGAGTAAATCAAACCATTTTCCAAGTTTGAATCTTTTCTCAATTGAATTAATGAAATTTTCTCTGAAATTTTTAACACCGTATTTTATGACGCCAATTGTGAAGAAAAAACCGCTAACCATTAAGCCCAATCCCCATACCCAATCCTGGTTATTAAAAAATCCCATGCTTATTGCAGAAGGAAGTCCAAAAAAGAATCCCATTGTCCCTATAATTAAAACAGATTTTTTACGGGAAAGACCAGCATCAATAAAAATCCTGGTGCCAAGTTCTATCATTGAAATAAGGGAGGAAAATGCAGCAAAAGTTAGTGTGAGGAAAAAAAGTGCAAGGAAAAAGCTTCCTCCAGGAACTTTTGTGAATAAGTGTGGTAACCATATGAATGTTAGCCCCTGATTTCCAGCTTCCATAACCTTTATGACTTTTGAGAGAGAAAAATCCTGATTATAAAAGAAAGAGAATACAGTTGGAATAATAGCCATTCCAGCTAAAATCGATGCAGTATTATTGCCGAGTCCGAGTGTAACTGAGGTATGAACCGGAGTCTCCTTTTCCCGTGAATATATAGCATATGTTAAAATAAGTCCCCATCCTGCGCCTGTAGACCATGCTGATTGGCTAAGAGCATTTAACCAAATTTTATAGTCAGTTAACCTGCTTATATTTGGATAAAATAAGAATTCCAGTCCTTGAATTGCACCTTCTAGGGTTAAAGAACGAATGCATGCAATAATAAGAAGGAAAAATAAAGAAGGAATCATAATTTTATTTGCTCTTTCAATTCCTTTAACTACTCCTAAATATATTATTAATGAGCCAATTAGCATTGCTATTGAATGAAATAAAACTGGTTCAATGGAATTTGTAAATGAACCCCAAAACTTCTGTGAGTCTTTACCTATAAGGTTTTGGAAAACAGTAGCGAAAAAATACTTAATGCACCACCCTGTAACTACTGAGTAATAAAACATAATAGCTATTGTTACAAAAGCAACAAAAGAACCCATCCAGGTATATTTTTTTCCCATCAGCTTGCCAAAGGAGCTTATAACTCCTGTTTTATAATTTCTTCCAATTGAAAATTCAATAATTAGAAGAGGAATAGACCATATAAAAAGAAATAGAAGCCATGCAATTATAAAAGCTCCTCCTCCATTTTGTGAAACTACACGAGGGAATCTCCATATATTTCCAGTCCCAACAGCCATTCCAAGACCTGCTAAGATTATCCCCCATTTAGAGGAGAACATTTCCTTTTTCATAATGAACTTTCCTCCTCTGGTTTGAAAACAATAAATGGTTGAAATCCCCTTTTCAATTTAGCTCTCTTTGCTAAAGCCAGGAATCTTCCTTCCACATTGAACAGTCGGAATATGTCTTCTTTTGGCCCAATTATTTTTAAAACACTACTGGATGGAACAATATTTCCATTGATAGCTAATCTCGCTCCTTTTTCTTCAAGAATTACTTTAGGAAACTGAGGTAAAAGAATTTCTAAAGGAATAATTTTTTCAAAAATTTTGTTTTCTTTGGATAGTTTTTCAATTTCATCCAATGAGAGAGCCTGATTTAAATCATAATCGCCTATCCTAGTACGAACCAGACTATAAAGATGCCCACCAATACCTAAATACTCTCCAATGGAGTGAGCTAAAGAACGAATATAGGTTCCTGAAGAACATTCAAGTTCAAATTCTATATAAGGAGGCGAATAATTTATGAGTTTTATATAATTGATTTTTACTTTCTTTGGTTTTAAAACAGGTTCTTCACCTGCTCTTGCATATTTATAGAGAGATTTACCCTTATATTTTCTGGCCGAATAGGGAGGAGGTAGTTGTTCATATTCTCCTTCAAATTTCCTTAAAGCTTCTTTTATCTCCTCTTCTTTAATTTTTACTTCCTTCTCTTCAGTAATTGGCTCTCCCTCTGTATCATAGGTTGTGGTTGAAAATCCCAGCCTTATTTTACCTCTATATGTCTTATATAAATCTAGATAGAAAGGAAATAACCTTGTGGCTTTGCCTAAAGCAATAATTAATAATCCAGTGGCAATTGGATCAAGCGAACCAAAATGTCCGACCTTTTTGATTCTTAAAATCTTTCTTATTTCTTTAACTACATCAAAAGAAGTCAGCCCTTTAGGTTTATCGACTAATAGAAGACCATTCATATTTTCTATCTTTATTCTGCTCCAACTTTTAGCTCTCTTTCTTTTATATAATCTGCTACTTTTGAGATAACATTTTTCACAACATTTTCATATTCTCCTGAGATTGAAAATCCTGCTGCATGGAAATGTCCTCCTCCGCCAAATCTCTCTGCTAAGGATGCAGCGTTTATTCTTCCCTTTGATCTTAAACTGACCCTAAATCTTGAATCACCCATCTGTTTAAAAAATACAACTATTTCCACTCCCTTAATTGAGCGAACAAGAGTTGTTATGTCCTCTGTATCGAGCTCTTTTATTTTTAAATCATCAAGAAATTTCTTAAACATTGTTATATAAGCTATCTTTCCATCAGAACTAAGCTTTAAGGTGGAAATAACCTGACCAAGTAATTTTATTTTCTCTGGAGGATTTTGAGCAAAAAGAATTTCATTTATTTCTATCGGGTTTGCTCCAGCGCGGATTAATTGTGAACAGATTTCAAGAGCTTCTGCAGTTGTATTTGAAAATTGGAATGAACCTGTATCTGAGGCTATAGCTGCATAAAGATAAGTTGCTATTTCAGGAGTTAATTTTATTTCCAGTTCTTCTCCAAGATAAAAAGCCATTTCACCTACTGCAGATGATGCAGGTTCTACCCAGTTCAGGTCAGCATAATAACTATTCGAGTGATGGTGGTCAATATTAATTAAAAAATTGTTATTTATATATTCCTGTCCAGAACGGGAAACATCTGCGCATTCTAACAGGATAATTAAATCATAATTTTCTCCCCTAATTTGACCTATTTTTATTTTTTCAGAAAGAGGAAAATAGTTAAAAGGGATAGGAGTATTGTCTTTATTAATTAAATCAACATGTTTACCAAGCTGTTCAAACATAAGAGCTAAGGCAATGGAAGTGCAGATTGAATCTCCATCTGGTCTTAAGTGTGAGGTAATAGCAATTTTTTCACTTTTTCTTACTTTTTCTGCTATCTTCTTTAATATATCTTTCCTCATTTTTAATTTTTGTTAGTATCTCATCAATTTTAGCTTGTTTTTCCAAACTTTCATCCAATTCAAAAATTAAGTTAGGATTATACTTCAAATTAACTCTTGAGGCAATAATTTTTCTAAAATATCCTTTTCCTCTATTTAGAGCTGCCATTGCTTTCCTTTTTTGTTCTGCATTGCCAAATATACTTACATAAACAATTGCTGTTCTTAAGTCAGATGACATGTTGACACCTGTCACTGAGACAAAATTAAGAGCAGGATCCCTTACATCTAGAAGCAATATTTTACTTATTTCCTCTCTTAATAAACTTGCAACTTTTTCTCTTCTGTGAGTTGTTCTCATTTCACTTTTATATATATTCTATTTTGTAATTCAATAATTCACCTTCTGAGTTTTCCTCGATTTCCTTTACTATCTTATTGAACATTTTTTCAATAGTAATTTTCTTACTATTAATTGCAACTACTCCAATTTTTGTTCTTTGCCATTTATCTAAAAAGTCTAATTCAGCAATTGAAACATTAAATTTCAATTTGATTTTATCCTTGAGTTTACTTAGAATTTTCCTTTTTTCTTTTAATGAATGAATATAAGGAAAATAAATTTCAAAAGTAACAAGTCCAATGACCATTTTTTATAGATTTATTGGGGTTTGATTTTTTCTATTTTAAATGATTCTAAAATATCACCCACTTTTATATCATTGAAATTCTCAATTGCAACACCACATTCATAACCTTTTGATACTTCATTTACATCTTCTTTAATTCTCTTTAAGGAGGCAATAATACCTTCATAAACCTGAACATTATCCCTAATAACTCTGACCTTTTCCTTGCGAACAATCTTCCCATCAGTGACATAGCATCCAGCCACTATTCCTACTTTTGGAACCTTAAAGATTTTTCTAACCTCAGCTGTTCCAAGATAAACTTCCTTTTCTTCTGGAACAAGCATTCCTGAAATTGCTTTTTTCAGATCTTCTGTAAGTTTATAGATTACATTATAAAAACGGATTTCAACATCCTCTTTCTCAGCGATTTCAAGAATTTTTCTCGATGGTCTAATGTTAAATGCGATAATCAATCCCTTTGAGGCTGATGCAAGTAATACATCAGACTCAGAAATTGGCCCTGGTGCTGCATGGATAATTTTTATCTTAACTTTTTCTGTGCTTAAGCGAGGTATAGCATCTAAAAGCACCTCGACTGAGCCCTGAACATCTGCTTTAATAATAAGGGGCAATTCTTTTATTTCTCCTTCCTCTATTCTCTTATATAAATCATCAAGGGTTAATCGTCGCGGTCTTATAATTTTCTTCTTTTCCAATTGAGATAAACGGAAATTGACTATTTTCTTTGCCTCATCCAAATTAGAAACCACCTGAAAGGAATCCCCAGCAGTTGGAACACTTGTGAAACCTAAAACCTCAACAGGAGTTGATGGCCCAGCTTCATTTAATCTAGCTCCATTTTCATCAAATAGTGATTTAACTTTTCCATAACTCACTCCAGATGTAAAAGCATCTCCTATCCGAAGAATTCCATGCTGAATAATTACAGTCGCAACAGGTCCTCTTTTGGGATCCAGTTTTGCTTCTAAAACTATACCTTGAGCTGGAATATTTGGATTTGCTTTTAATTCAAGCATTTCCGAAACAAGAAGAATCATTTCTAATAAATCTTTTATGCCAGTTTTTTGTTTTGCTGAGACTTCAACACATACCACATCTCCTCCTAATTCTTCTGGTACAACTCCATATTTAGCCAGTTGATTCTTTACCTTCCAAGAATCAGCTTCTGGTTTATCTATTTTATTTATTGCGACTAAGATCGGAACATTTGCAGCTTTTGCGTGATTTATAGCTTCAACTGTTTGAGGCATAACACCATCATCAGCTGCTACAACAAGAACAACCAAGTCAGTTACTTTAGCACCCCGAGCTCTCATTCTTGTAAATGCCTCATGTCCGGGTGTGTCTATAAAAACAATTGTTTTTCCATTCACGTTTACTTTATATGCTCCAATGTGCTGGGTAATTCCTCCACTTTCCTGCTCAACAACATTCGTTTCCCGAATTGCATCGAGGAGTGTAGTTTTACCATGGTCAACATGTCCCATTACAGTAACAATAGGAGCTCGAGGGACCAAATTTTCCTTTTTCTCTTCTGCTTTTAAAAGTTGTTCTTCTTCTATACTCATTAATTCAATTTCTATTCCAAATTCTTTACTGATTTCTTCAGCCAGAGAGGAATCAATACTTTGATTTACGGTCACCAAAAAACCTTTATTGAACAAGCGCTGTATAATATCTTTTGCTTTAATTTGCAATTTATCAGAAAGTTCTCTTATAGTTATTCCTTCTCTTATTTTTATCTTTTTAAATGGTTTTATATCCTTTTTCTTTTTCACAAAATCTTTAACTTTTTTTGATATTTCTTCACTTATCTGACTTTTTGAATCTTTTACTTTTACATTAAGTTGTCTGAGAATATCGATTAATTCTTCGTTTGTTAATCCAATCTCTTTTGCCAATTGAAATACTTTCATTTAATTTCCCTTTATATTATCTTTTTCCTGCCCTGTATGAGAGGTTTTGTTCTTTCTTTTTTTCCTCTTCAGTCTTTATTTCAAGTTTCCAGCCTACCAGTTTTGAAGCTAATTTAACATTGCACCCTTTCTTACCAATTGCAAGTGAAAGTTGTTTTTGGGGAACAACTACCTCTATGATTTTTTCTTTATTATCTAAAATTGTTACTCTGCTTATTTTTGCAGGACTTAAGGCAGATTTTACAAATGTTAATGGATTTTCAGACCATTCTATAACATCTATTCTTTCACCTTTTAATTCTTTAGTGATTGCTAATATTCTATTTCCTTTCATCCCAATACATGCTCCAACCGGGTCAACATCTTTTTCTTTACTGAAAACAGCAACTTTTGATCTTTCTCCTGGCTGTCGGGCAATGGCTTTTATCTCAATTGTTCCATCTGCAATTTCAGGGACCTCAAGTTCTAATAATTTCGCCAAAAATTCAGGACTTGTGCGGGACACTATTATCTGCGGGCCTTTGGATTCCTTTAAAACCCTAATTATTAAAGCTCTAATTCTGTCTCCTCTATTATATGTTTCATTAAATGGTTGTTCTCTTATTGGTAAAAGCGCTTCTGTTTTATTTACCTCCAGGATAACATTTTCACCCTCAAATCTTCTTACAACGCCACTGATAATTTCCCCAACTCTTTCTTTATATTCAGAGAAAACTATTTCTTGCTCAGCATCCCTTACTTTCTGGAAGAGAACTTGCTTTGCAGCCTGAGCCGCAATTCTACCCAGGGTTTCAGAAGGGAGTGTGATTTCAACATACATACCCACTTTTGCATTTGGGTCTATTTTCTTCGCTTCTTCTAGAGAAATTTGAGTTGCTGGATTTTCTGGTTTATCAACCACTTCTTTAACTACAAAAACCTTTAATTCATCTTTTTCTGGATTAAAAATTACATTTATTTTCTCATCTTTTCCAAAATATTTAGAAGAAGCTGCAATTAAAGCTTCCTCCAGTGCTTTTACAATACGGGAAGGATGCACTCCTCTCTCGCGACTCAATTGTTCTATAGTTAGCCATAATTTTTTTGGCATATTTATACACCTATCCTCTTTTTGAAGAATGTAATTATAATGAATAGATTAATTAAATGCAAGGAAAATATGTTATTGAAATAGAATTTGACAGATTATGGAAAATTAAATAGAATTTCCTATGGATGCCGGAGTGGTGAAATTGGCAGACACGCTGGACTCAAAATCCAGTCCTGGGCGACCAGGGTGTGGGTTCGAATCCCACCTCCGGCATTCAATTAGTCCTTCGTTAAACTAATTCTTGCAAACATGCATTATCTCATTTAAAATATAGCTTCCGATGAAACATGAATTTTTTATTATAAGGAAAAGGATATAAAGTGGGATTTTATTCTTGGATAAAGGATAGACTTTCAGCAGATTTGGCAATTGATCTTGGGACTGCAAATACTTTGGTTTATGTTAAGGGGAAGGGTGTAGTGGTTAATGAACCCTCTATAGTAGTTCTCGATAAGAATACTGGAAGACCAGAAGCAGTTGGTAGACTCGCGAAGGAAATGCTTGGAAAAACTCCAAATAGTATTATTGCTGTTAAACCTCTTCGAGATGGTGTGATTGCGGATTTTGAAGTTGCAGAAAAAATGATTGAATATTTTATCAAAAAGGCTTTAGAGAAAAATCGATGGGTAAGACCGAGAATCGTCATAAGCATACCAACAGGAATAACACAGGTTGAGAGAAGAGCAGTAAAAGATGTAGCCCTTCGTGCTAGGGCAAGTGAGGTTTATCTGGTGGAGCAACCAATGTCTGCAGCGGTTGGGGCAGGACTTCCCATATGGGAACCAACAGGAAATATGATAGTTGATATTGGAGGAGGCACAACTGATATAGCAGTTATCTCACTAGCTGGTGTGGTTTTTAATCATTCAATAAGAATTGCAGGTAATGAAATGGATGAGGCTATAATTCAATATTTAAAAAAGAAATATAATCTTTTAATAGGGGATAGAACAGCAGAAAATGTAAAAATTCAAATAGGTTCAGCTTATCCCCTTGAAGAGCCTATGACAATGGAGATAAAAGGAAGAGATTTGAGAGATGGAATACCAAAGGTGGTTGTGGTGGATGATCAGGAAATAAGAGAGGCTCTGGAAGGGGTAATTTCAACCATTATTAATGCAATAAAAGTTGCCCTTGAAAAAACTCCTCCTGAATTGGCAGCAGATATAATAGACAGAGGAATTATTCTGACAGGTGGAGGTTCATTATTAAGAAATTTTGACAAAAGGTTGAGAGAGGAAACCCAACTTCCAATTTTCAGAACAGAAGATCCTTTCACCTCAGTGGTTATTGGAGCTGGGAAATTACTTGAAGATGTAAAACTTTTAAAGAAAATATCTGTTTCTTGATTTTTTAATTTATGTTATTTACTTTTTCTAAAAGAAAAAAAGTTCTCCTCTTTATTGGACTCCTTATTTTGCATTTAGTAATAATTTCCATTCAAGTTCCCTTGGGAAGAGAAGTAAGTTTTATTTTTAAGAAGAACATTTTTGCAGTTTTTTCTACAATACAAAATTTTGTTTATAAGTCATATTCATTTTCAAAAAATTTATGGAAAAACTATATTTATTTAAGAGATACTTCACAAGAAAAAACAAAACTTGAAAAAGAAAATTTAAGGTTAAGGGCTGAAAATTGGCTTTTGAATATGGAATTAAAAAAGATTAAGAAAATAAAGAGTCTCGCTCAACCTAATTTTATAATAGCAGAGGTGATTGGAATAGATTCAATGAATATATTTAAAAGTTTAATTATAAATAAGGGGCGCTCGGACGGAATAAGAAAAAATCTTCCAGTTCTTGATGAAAATCACGATCTTGTTGGAAAAATTGTTGAACCTATCTCGGATAATCAAGCCACAGTTCAACTAATTACAGATGTTGAGAGTGGTGTTGGTTCAATAACATCTGAAACAAAGGCAATAGGTGTACTTACAGGGAATTTAACTAAGAAGTGTTTTTTTAAATATATCTATCGAACTCAGGAGATTCATAAAGGGGAAGAGGTCCTCACATCTGGAATGGATGGAATATTTCCCAGGGGAATCAAAATTGGAAGAATTACAAAAATTAAACAGGGAAAAGATTTATTTAAAGTAATTGAAGTTACTCCTTATTTTCAACTTAATAAATTAGAGAATTTATTGGTGCTAATGAAATGAAAAAAATAATAGGGATTGGATTAGGACTAATAATAGCTTTTCTCATACAGACTTCCTTATTAAAAGTAAATTTACCCCTTTTACATTTAATAGACTTTTTCTCTATTTTTGTAATTTACTTTGCTTTAAATGGTGGAGAAATGCAAGGGATGTTAACAGGGACAGTTTCTGGCTTAGTGCAGGATTCATTCACTTATTCCATTTTTGGGATAAGTGGTTTTTCAAAAACAGCCCTTGGATTTTTTATGGGCTTAATCAGTTCAATGATTGAAACAACACATCTCGTTGTTCTTTTTCCACTCATTTTTATCGGTGTACTATTTGATATTATTATAAATTATCTTCTTTGTTTCTTGATCGGAATTGAGACAAAATTTAGTCTTAAAATTTTATTTTTTCAACCCTTGCTTACCGCTATATTAGGGTGTATTATTCTCAAAATAATTTATAGATTTAGAAAATGAAGGTATATGAAGATTTAACCCCTCTTAAAAGAAGATCTAAGGTGACTTTTTATCTAATCACTTTTATTTTTATCTGTATGATAATTCTGTTTTGGAAAATTCAAATTCTTGATCATAATAAATACATTCTTCTTGCAGAAAGAAACAGAATAAGAGAGGAGAATTTAACTGCCTCTCGGGGTTTAATAAAAGATAGAAACGGAATAATATTAGCTGAAAATAGAGCTTCATTTAATGTTTCCATAATTAGAGAGAATTGTATAAATATTAATAAATCCTTGAAGCGGATTTCAAAATTGTTAGGAATTGAGGAGAATGTATTAAAAGAAAGGATAAATCAATACAAATTTTATCCTGATTTCAAACCAATAATAATAAAAGAAAATCTAACAATGGAAGATATTGCAAAAATTGAAGCCCTGAAAAATGAATTTCCTGAACTGGTCATTCAATTTGAGCCAAAAAGATATTATCCTTTTCATGAAATTGGAGCACATATAATAGGTTATGTCCAAGAAATCTCAAGCAAGGAATTGAGGGATCCGAGATTTAAGAGTTTTAAAATGGGGGATATAATTGGAAAATCTGGTATTGAGAAAAAATATGATTCATATTTGCGAGGAAAGGATGGAAAATTAAGAAAAATAGTGGACAGCAGAGGCAGATTTATTAAGGAATTAAATCGAGTTGAACCCAAAGCTGGAAAGGATGTTATCTTGACCATAGATTTCGATTTACAAAAAAAATCCGAGGAACTTATGGGAGGAAGAGAAGGTGCAATTATTATACTCAACCCTAAAAATGGTGAGATTTTAGCAATGGCAAGTAGTCCGAGCTATGACCCAAATAAATTTGTGGGAAGATTTAATAAAAAAGAATGGGAAAAATTAGTGAAAGACGAGAAAGCACCTTTGGAGAATAGAGCAATAAGAGGTCTTTATGCCCCAGGTTCAATTTTTAAACTTACTATTGCTCTTGCTGGATTAGAAGAAGGAATTATAAATCCATATTCAACTTTTTATTGTGGAGGAAAAACTTACTTTTATAATAAGGAATTTTCCTGTTGGAATAAAGGAGGCCATGGGAAAGTTAATCTTTACAATGCAATAAGGCATTCCTGCAACATATATTTCTATAATCTTGGGAATAAGCTGGGTATTGAAAAAATTGATGTCTGGGCATCAGCGCTTGGCTTTGGAAAACCAACTGGAGTGGATTTACCCGGAGAGAAAAGAGGACTAATTCCGTCTCCCCGCTGGAAAGAAATGATATTTCATACTCCATGGTTTCCAGGAGAAACAATTTCCCTTTCTATAGGGCAGGGACCATTGTTGGTTACTCCACTTCAGATTGCGGTTCACACTGCTATAATTGCAAATAGAGGCCGAAAAATTGTTCCTCATCTGGTAAAATCTTTGAAAAAAAACTCCAATGAAAGGGTAAAAGTCAAAAAGAAATTTTTTGAGTTAGTGATAAAAGGAATGTGGGAAGCAGTGAATTTGGAAGGAACAGGTAGATTAGCTAAATTAGAGGGCTTTAATATTTGCGGGAAGACAGGTTCGACTCAACTCGTAAGCAGGAGAGGCAAAGAAAATAGTGAGATAAAGACTCATTCCTGGTTTACTGGTTTTGCTCCAAGAAATGACCCAGAGGTTGTAATCACTGTTATTGTGGAATATGGAGGTATGGGTGGAGAAACCGCCGCTCCTATTGCAAAAGAGTTATTTAGATTATATAAAGAAAAATACAGAGAAAAAAATGGATTTAAAAAGAATTATTGATTATTTTGACTGGGCATTATTGGGTGTAGCCTTAATGATTTCTGTAATCGGAGTTTTAGCTATTCACAGTTCTACGCATTATATTAGTAACGAGTTTTATGTGAGACAAATTATATGGATAATTATAGGTTTGATATCACTTTTTTTAATTGTTAGTGTAGATTACAATTATCTAATAAATTATTCTCCTTATTTTTACTTTTCTATGCTTTTTATTCTTATTTTAATGTTATTATTTGGGAATAAAATAGGAGGTTCAAGAAGCTGGTTAAATTTAAAATTATTTAATATTCAGCCATCAGAATTTACAAAAATAGCCATAATTTTATTCCTGATATATATTTTATCTCATTCCCGATGGGATTATATTTCTTGGAGAGATAAATTAATGGGAAGCTTTGTGGTTTTAACTCCAGTAATATTAGTTGCTCTTCAGCCTGATCTGGGAACTGCGATGACATATCTTCCAGTTTATTTTGGAGCCCTATTTATTACAGGATTTGATAGGAAAATTATAGCTACTATTCTAATAGTTTTAATTTTTTTTGGGGCTATAAGCTGGCTTTTTCTTCTTAAAGATTATCAAAAACAGAGAATAATTGTTTTTCTTTTTCCGGGTAAAGATCCTTTAAAAACCGGGTATCATGTCATTCAATCAAAAATTGCAATTGGTTCTGGTGGTTTTTTAGGAAAAGGTTATAAAAAGGGCACTCAAAGCCAGTTGAGATTTTTACCCGCAAGACATACTGACTTCATACTATCTGTTATTGGCGAAGAATTTGGTTATGTAGGGATTTTTATTTTATTGAGTCTTTATTTTTTGTTATTTTATAAGATTTTTAATTCAATTAAAGAAGCTAAAGACCGAACAGGAATTTATTTGGTTTATTTTGTGGGAATTTTACTTTTTTTCCAATTTTTTGTTAATGGTATGATGGTTATTGGATTTTTTCCTATAGCAGGTATACCAATGCCTTTGCTAAGTTATGGTGGTTCATCACTTTTGACAACATATATTTTTATTGGTTTGATTATTAACGTAAAAATGAGAAAATTTATATATGGGTAAAATGAAGTTTGAGGATTTAGAAGAAATACTGAAGAAAGTTGAAAAGCCTTCTCGTTATATAAATGGGGAGTGGAATGCTATTAGAAAGGACCCTTTAAAGGTTAAGACTAAAATTGCTCTTGTTTTTCCAGATACTTATGAAATTGGAATGTCCTATCTTGGATTAAAAATTTTATATTCAATTCTGAATGAAAAGGAAGACATATTAGCTGAAAGAGTTTTTGCTCCTTGGATTGATTTTGAAAGGGAGCTGAGAAAAAGAAACTTTTCGCTTTTTTCTTTGGAAAATCGTATACCACTTAAAGAATTTGATATTATTGGTTTTTCTCTGCTTTATGAATTAAACTATACTAATGTTCTTACTATTTTAGATTTAGGAAAAATTCCTCTAAAATCTTTGGATAGAGATTTAAGTTATCCCCTTATTATTGCAGGTGGTCCATCAGTTTTCAATCCAGAACCCATGGCTGAATTTTTTGATTTGTTTTTTATAGGAGATGGTGAAGAAGGCTTTCTCGAAATTATTGATAAATTTAACAGTTTGAAAGGAAAAGTTAAAAATAAATTGGAATTACTGAAGCATCTTTCTCAGATAAAAGGCGTTTATGTGCCTGCATTTTATGAAACTTATCAGCAAGAAAACTTTCCACTATTAGCTGTGAGACCTAAAAATTCATTTCCTGAGAGAATTGCTAAAAGAGTAATAAGGGATTTAGATAAACATCCATTTCCTAATAGAGTTATTGTTCCATTAACCGAAGCTGTATTTGATAGAATTACTCTTGAAATTTCTCGGGGATGTCCTCAAAGATGTAGATTCTGTCAAGCAGCAAGCATTTACTTGCCCTACAGAATGAGAAGCCCAGAGAATGTTATAGACTGTGCAATAAGAAGTGTTAATGAAACAGGTTTTGAAAGTATTTCTCTTACAACACTAAGCCCAACCGATTATCCTTATCTTGAAGAAACAATAAAAATATTAATGGATAATATTTCTGATAAGAAAATCGCACTCAGTCTTTCTGCAATAAGACCTTCTGGTCTCTCAGAAGAAATTATTCAAAATATTAAAAAAGTTAGGAAAACGGGTTTTACAATTGCACCAGAGGCAGGTTCGGAAAGATTGCGAAGGGTAATTAATAAAAATCTTGAAGAAGATGAAATTATATTAGCAGCGGAAAAAGCTTTTTCTTATGGTTGGAGAGTTCTGAAACTATATTTCATGGTAGGCTTACCAACAGAAAAAGAGGAAGACTTAAAAGAGATAGTCACTTTGGTTGAAAAAATATCAAATGTAGGATGGGCAATTCTTGATGGCTATCCAAAAATACACCTTAGTCTGACATCTTTTATTCCAAAACCCCATACTCCTTTTCAATGGCTACCAATGGAGGATGAAGAAGTTTTAAAAGAGAAAATTAAATTTATAAAATCCTGTTTAAAGAGATACCCTTGGGTCAGATTTAAAGACCATCCAGTTGAAATGAGTGTAATAGAGGCTGTAATTTCAAGGGGAGATAGAAGATTAAATGGTGTGATAGAAACGGCATGGAAAAAAGGTTCACGGTTTGATAGTTGGAGAGATTTATTTAATGAAAAGATCTGGTTCGAAGCTTTTTCGGAAAATGGAATAGATTACAAGGTTTATCTTTCAAAATTTTCAGAAAAATCAATATTACCCTGGGAACATATTGAGACAGGTTTTAAAAAAGAATATTTGCTTAAAGAATTAGAAATGGGGCTTAAAGGAGAACAGACAGCTTCCTGTCTAAATAATGACTGTGTTTCATGTCTTGGATGCATTTATCCACTTAAATTTAAGGAAAAAATTTATGAAAATATAGAGCCTATTGGATTAGAAAAAGTAGATTATATAGGGAAGAAAGAAGAGAAATCTAAATTATACAGGTGTGAATACACCAAGACAGGTAAGGCAAAATATCTTTCCCATCTTGATTTAATAAGAATAATTGAAAGAGGCTTTAGAAGGGCAAATATACCAGTGAATTTTTCAAAAGGTTTTCATCCCAAAATGCTAATTTCTTATTGTCCTGCCTTGCCCCTTGGAATGGAAGGGAAAAGAGAGATTCTCGAATTTAATACAGATTATTCTTTTAATGAAGATGAGTTTTTGGATAGAATAAATAAATTCTTTCCCGAAGGAATAAGATTTTTGAGCATAAAAGAAATTTCTTCAGAAAATAGAATGGCAAATTCCCTGAAAGGATTTTTATATTCGCTTAAAATAAATGATGAATTAATTTCTGCGCTTTACAAAGTAAAAGAAGAAAGAAACTGGAGAGGACTGAGTATTACAAACATTCACAAAAAATTAGCTCAAATAATTAAATCAGAAATCAATCTAATAGATGAAATTATTATAGATGAGGATAAGGTATTTTTCTATGTAATTTACAAGAAGGAAAGACCTCTAAAGATACAGGAACTAATAAAAAAATATTATTTAATTGAAAATCCTATATTCCTTATAACAAGGGAAAAGATTTTCCTGTAAAATTGACAATTTAGGCAGAATAAAGTATAAAAGTTCATAAAAATTTTAATAGGAGGTGAGCAGTGATAGATTTTCAATTAACTGAAGAACAATTGGCTCTTCAAAGAATGGCGCGTGAATTTGCAGAAAAGGAAATGAAGCCAGTAGCAGCAAAATATGACAGAGGAGAAGAGTTTCCCTGGGATGTTATTAAGAAGGCTTTTGAAGTCGGATTTTTATCCTCCTCTATACCAGAAGAATATGGTGGAGGTGGTTTGTCTACATTGGATACAGTAATAGTTAGCGAGGAATTAGCTGCTGGTTGTGCAGGTATGTTTACTTCAATTATGGCTAATTCCCTTGCTTTGACCCCTATAATTTTATTCGGAACCGAGGAACAAAAAAAGAAATTCTTAACACCATTTACAAAAGAAATGATGTTAGCTGCATTTTGCTTGACAGAAAGAGAAGCAGGCTCAGATGCTGGAAATGTAAGTACAATAGCCAAGAAGGTGGGTTCTGAGTATGTAATTAATGGTTCAAAATGCTTCATCACAAATGGAGGAGTTGCAAATTTATATGTGGTTTTTGCAAATACTGCAAAAGAGAAAGGAGCAAGAGGTATTTCAGCATTTATAGTTCCTGCTGACACTCCAGGAATAAAAATCGGGAAAATTGAAGATAAAATGGGACATAGAGCTTCAAACACTGCTGAGATTTTCTTTGAAGATGTAAAAGTTTCTGCAGAAAATTTGCTTGGTAAAGAAGGAATGGGTTTTTTAATAGCAATGAAAACCCTTGATAAAGCACGTCCAAGTGTTGGAGCTGCAGGAGTAGGTGTTGCAAAGGCAGCCCTTGAATATGCAATAGAATATGCGAAAACAAGGATTCAGTTTGGAAGGCCTATAGCAAGTTTTCAGCATATTGCCTTTAAGCTGGCTGATATGGCGACAGAAATTAATGCAGCGCGTCATTTAGTCTGGCACGCTGCTTGGTTAATAGATAAAGGGATGAAAGCATCAAAAGAGTCAGCAATGGCAAAGGCTTATGCTTCAGATGTTGCGATGAGGGTTACTGTGGATGCCCTTCAGATTTTTGGAGGATACGGTTATATGAAAGATTTTCCAATGGAAAAATTAATGAGAGATGCTAAATTACTTCAGATTTATGAAGGAACGAATGAAATTCAAAGACTTGTCATTTCAAGAGAGATAATTGGACCTTTGAAATGAATTAAATAAATTTTAAATAAATCTTTAAAGCGTGCCCTGAGAGGAAGTGGAGGATTCTTCTTCGTACAACTCAGGAATGATACCAATTATTTCAACACCAGCACCTCTTGCAATATCCAGGAGTTCTATTACTTTATCATATGTTACCCTTGCATCAGCACGAATAAGAGCTGTTTTATCTTGTCTTGTAGAATAAATGCTTTCAAGTCTTTGAGCCAATAAATGGCGTGGGACCTCTTCTTGATTGATCATTACTGAGAGATCACTTTTCAAAGTTAATACAATTAATCCTGCAGGCACTCCAGAAGCATCTGCAGTAGTTTCAGGTAGTTTCACATCCATCCCTTTTTGAACAATTGGAGTGATAACCATGAAAATTATTAATAGCACTAATAAGACATCACAGAGTGGGACCACATTAGGTTCTGATTTTACTTTGCTTGCTCCCACACTAACCGCCATTTTTTCCTCCTTGTTATTTTGCTTAAGAGAGTATTTTAAGCCAAAAAACAGACAATTGTCAAATAAAATAACATTGACATAATAATAAAGATGAATTAATATTAGTGATAGAAATAAAATGGCAAATTTCCTGTGCAGGCTATCAAATGAGGAGGGTAGAGTATTTACAAGAAATTTTTTTGCTGATTCTCCAGAAGAAGCAAGAAAGTACTTTGAAAATCTTGGATATTGTGTTTTATCTATCAAAAAAAGCTGGAAGAGTCTTCATATCTCGATAGGAAAAAAAATAAAGGACAGCGATTTTATTGCCTTTAATCAGGAATTTGTTGCGCTATTAAAAGCTGGTTATCCCGTGCATAAAGCTCTTGAAACTGTTATTCAGAGGATAAAAAAAACTAGTCTTAAAGAACTTTTATTAAGAGTAAGAGAGGATGTTAGGGAAGGGAAATCTTTGTCTGAATCCTTTTTTAAATTTGAAAATATTTTTTCACCAATTTATCCTGTTGCTCTATTAGCAGGTGAAAGGAGTGGAAATTTAGAGGAATCTATTACAAGATTCATTGACTACTTTAAGAAAATTACTCAGACAAAAAAAAGAGTAAAGTCTGCTTTAACCTATCCAACATTATTAATAATTTTTTCATTCATTTTACTTGGAATTCTTTTTTATTTTGTATTACCACGATTTTCTGCTTTTTATACTGAATTTAAAGCACAGCTCCCCGCAATAACCCGTTTTTTACTTTCCTTTTCAAATTTTTTAGTAAATAATTTTTTATATTTTTTGGCGGGAATTTTTTTATTAATAATTATTTATTTCAGGATAAAAAAAATAGAAAAAGGGATTTATATAATTGACAGTTTTAAATTAAGACTTCCCTATCTTTCTTCCTATTTGATAGATTCAAGTATATCATTTTTCTGCAGAACTTTAAGCCTATTATTGGTAAGCGGGATTCCTCTTTTATCATCTGTTACAATAGCTCGGAGAGCAGTCCCGAACATGAATCTTAAAAGGAAACTTGAAAAAATACCTGGATTGATTAAAAACGGAGAAAGTTTAAATAAATCATTAGAAAAAACAGGCTTTTTCCCTCCGTTGTCAATTGATATGATAAGAATTGGTGAAACTTCTGCTTCACTACCTCAGATGTTATCAGAAGTGGCTGATTTTTATGACCAGAGAGTAGAATCAAGAATAGCCACTCTTGTTTCATTAATAGAACCTGTGGTAATAATAATGATGGGAGTAGTAATTGCTTTCATGCTTCTCTCCGTGTATTTACCAATTTTTAATCTCGTGAGAGTGGTGAGATGAAAAAGGAAGATAAATTAAAAGGAAAATTAAATTTAGAAGAAGAAAAAATAAAGCAAATTGCTGAAAAATATGGTGTTTCATATATTGATTTGAGAAATTATCCCATTAATAGTGAATATATTCGCTCCTTTCCAGTGGAGTTTCTATATAGACTTAATTTCATTCCTTTAAGAGAAAATAAAGGTGTTGTTGAAATTGCAATTTCTGATCCATCTGATCTTGAGAAAATTGATCAGATTGAACAATTCCTTGGGAAAAAGGTTAAAGTTTATGCCTCTTCTCAGAGAGCAATTCAAGAGGCTTTGAGAAGAAGTGAGGTGGCAACAAAGGTTCTTGAAGAAGCAACCGAAGGATTTGTTTTGCAAGTGGTGGAGGAAAAAGAGGGAGAAGAAGAGGAAGTTATTACTGCTGAAAGATTAGCAGATCAGGACGGTTCAATTATAAAACTTGTTAATTCAATAATATTTACTGCAGTTCAGAAAAGGGCAAGTGATATTCATATTGAATCTCAGGAAAATGGTGTTGTTGTGAAATATAGAGTGGATGGTGTTCTGACACAGGCAATGAATTCAATAAGTAAGAAATTTCATGACCCCATAATTTCAAGAATAAAAATTATGTCAGACCTCGATATTTCAGAAAGAAGAGTTCCTCAGGATGGACGTTTCAGACTTAAAATAAAGGATAAAACCATAGATTTCAGGGTATCAATTATGCCAAGCATTTATGGAGAGGATGCTGTTATAAGAATTCTTGATAAAGAAATGATTACAGAGGCACTCACAGAACTGAAACTTGACCTTCTCGGTTTCTCAAAGGATGTTTTAAAAAAATTCAGGAAATATATTCACCAGCCCTATGGTATGATTCTTGTTACAGGACCAACTGGAAGCGGAAAGACTACAACCTTGTATGCTGCATTGAATGAAATTAAAAGTCCTGAGGATAAAATAATTACTATCGAAGATCCCGTGGAATACCAGATTGAAGGAATAACACAAATTCCGGTTAATGAAAAAAAGGGTTTAACTTTTGCAAGAGGACTTCGTTCGATTTTAAGGCATGATCCAGATAAAATAATGGTTGGAGAAATCAGGGATCCAGAAACTGCTCAAATAGCTATACAATCTGCTCTTACAGGTCACCTTGTTTTCACTACTGTTCATGCCAATAATGTTTTTGATGTAATTGGAAGATTTTTACACATGAAGGTTGATCCTTATAGCTTTTTATCTTGTTTAAACTGCATACTTGCTCAGAGACTTGTTAGGATTCTCTGTTCCCGTTGTAAAAAGCCAGTGAAATACGATGAAGAAATTTTGATTGACTCAGGACTTGATCCGAATAAATATAAAAATCATATTTTTTACGAGGCAAATGGTTGTCCGGAATGTAACTGGACTGGTTACAGGGGAAGAACTGCAATTGCAGAGCTTCTTGAACTTTCTGATGAGATTAGGGAAATGATACTTGATAGAAAGCCTCTTTCAGAAGTGAAGAAGAGGGCAAAGGAGGAGGGAATGGTTTTTCTCAGAGAAGCTGGTATTGAAAAACTCGTTGCAGGAATTACTAGTCTTAAGGAATTGAATAAAGTAACTTTTGTAGAATAATCTTATTATGAATGTATTTAAAAAAATCAATGATTTCTTTCTAAAAATCCCATATCCAAAAGTTTCTTTTTCTTTTCTTCCATATTATGTAGCAGGAATAAAAATTGAAAATAGAGAGATAGATTCATATTTTGTTTATCCTTTATCCGAGAATGTTTTAAAACCTTCTTTTTATGATTTGAATATTGTGAATCCGGAATATCTAAAAGAAATCTTTGAAAAGGAACTTTCCAAGATTAAGAGTTTACCTAAAACAGTTTCCCTTTTGCTTCCAGAACATAGCACAAGAATTTTTCTTTTGAATTTTAATTTATTACCTCCAAAGAAAGAAGAAATTGAAAAATTGATAATTTGGAAAATAAAAAAAACAATACATTTACCTGAAGATGGAATTAGATTAGCATGGGAAAGAATAGATTTAAAAGATAGAATAAAAATAATAGCTTTTATTGCCAGTGAAAAAGTTGTTGCTCAATATGAAAATTTTTTAGCAGAATTTAACCTCAATGCTGGATTAATAGAAAGTCCTATTTTTTCACTTTTTAATATTATTCAGGATAAAGTAGAGGGTAATAATTTACTTATTGATTTAGAAAAATCTTTTTTAACTATTCTTGGTTTTAATAATACAGATTTTTTGATTTATAGAGTAAAGTCTATATCATTATTGGATAGAAATGATTTCTTGAAAGAAATAGATCATACATTAAAGTTTTTAAAGGATAAATCTGGGATTGAAGTAAATTCTTTGATATTGAGGGTTGTAAATTCAGGGGATGAAGAAAGCCTGCATGAAATATTAAGAGAGAATTTTTCAATTCCTGTGTCAATTATTGACCCTTTTTCCACTATAAGTTTTAGTAAGGATTTATCCTTTCAAGAGAAACAGATATTATCGCCTTTGGTAGGTCAGACATTATGGAGAGACTTAAACCTTTAAATCTTGCGAAAAAACCTATTAGAAATAAAAATTTTTTCTATTTTTTAATAAGTGTTTTAATTATAGCCAATTTATTTCTTTTGATTTTAAATTGTTATAACATTATAAAGTTTACTGGGAAAAGTAAAGAAGTGTGGAAAAGTATATCAGAGCTGGAAAAGCAGATTAATCAATTTCAGAACAGGAAAAAGTTTTATACACAAAAAATAAAAAAATTTGAATTAATATATAAAAGAGAAGTTGAAACATTAAATGATTTAATATATAAAAAGACCTTTTCATGGACTTCTCTTCTTTCAAAATTGGAATATTCTTTACCAAATGATGTAATTATCTATTCTGTAAGACCTGACTTGAGAAAGAAAAAGCTAAAATTAAAACTTGAAATTGGGGCAAAGACAACTGATGCTTTTCTTTCTTTTATTGATTCATTGAGGGAAAATGGATTTCAAAATATAAAAGTGGAAAAAGAAAGGCTAAGGAGCGATGGTTTAATTCTTGTTTTAATTACTTTGTTTTATCCTTTGGAGGTTTAATTGTGCTTGAGGAAAAAGAAAGAAGAGTGATTTTATATCTTGTAATTATTCTTGTTGTGAACTTTTTAGTCTACATTATGGTTGTAAATAGTTTGAAAAATTCTTATTATTCTAAATTGGAAAATTATTCATCCTTGAGGAAGAACCTTCTTATCTTAAAGTCAGAAATCAATGAAAAGAAATTTGAATTATTAAAATGGCAAAGGGCAGAGAAGGATATTAAAAATTTAAGGGAAAATTATTTTTATTCCCGATCAAATGGAATTGAAATAGTAAGAAAATATTTGGAAAAGCTGGCAAAAGAAAAAGGAATTTATATAAATGAAATAAATTATAGTTATAAAGTTGATGAAAAAAATAGTATAGGAGAGATTGGTATTTCATTTTCAGTCACTGATAATTATTTTAGGTTGAAGGATTTTCTTTCAAGTATAGAAAGTGAACCGAAATTTATTATTATTAGGAAAATTGATTTAATAGGGACAGAAATTTTAGGGAATGTGAATACAAAAATATATCTTTCAGCATTTACAAATGAAAAATAAAATCACTTTAATTGCGGTATTAGTTTTGATTTTATCTTTTTTTATTTTTGCGCAGAAAAATGAAAAACCTTTAGTTAGAGTGGATTTGCTCAAGCTTAAGCATAAAATTAACGAATCAGGGAAGAGAAGAAATATTTTTTCATGGGAAATAATCTCCAAAAGAACTGGCGAAACTGAGGAAAAGGGAAACATCAAAACAGGACGAAAGCCTTTTAAGAAAGAATCTGATACTGAAAGTAATCTGTTGCTGGATATCAAATATGTTGGCTTTGTGTTTTCAGGGGAAAAGATCGTGGGAATAATTGTTTTTGGAAAAGAAGAATTTATAATAAAAGAAGGGGATACAATTGAAAATATCGGGAAGGTCAAGAAAATAACTCCCAAGGAGATTGAAATAATTCTCAATAATTCTAAGATAATTAAAATCCCCATTCAGGAAGAGGAGGAGTATATTTTTTAATTTTTGGAGGTTAACATGAGAGGAAAAAGGATATATATAATAGGGGGATTACTTTTTACGCTTATTATTCTTCTTACAGCATGTGCGACTTTCAATACATATTACAAACTTGGGTATCAGGCGTCTTTAAATAAAGATTGGGATAAAGCTGTTAAATATTTTGAGAGAGCTCTAAAAGAGGATCCTAAAAATTCTGTTTACAGAGTAGCTCTTGCAAGGGCTAAAATAGAAGCATGTAATTATCATCTCATCGAAGCGAGGAGAAAAGCACGCATTGGAAAAAAAGATGAAGCCATAAAAGAATATAGAAAAGCTCTCTTTTATGATCCATTAAATGGAATGATTATTAATGAGATGAGAGAATTGAGGGGAGAAGAGGTTAAAAAGCCAGAAGTTAAAATTGAAGTTCCTGTTAAACTTAAAACAGATAAAGAGAAAATAAATCTAAAATTTATAGATACAAATTTAAGTTCAATCTTTAAAGCTCTTGGCAAGCATGCTGGAATCAATGTCCTTTTTGATGAGCAATTTAAGGATAAACCAATGAGTTTTTCTATAGAGGATATGACATTTAAAGAGGCTCTTGATTCTTTATGTTTAGCAACAAGAAATTTTTATAGGGTAGTAAATGAGAGAACTATTATTATAGTTCCTGATAATGCAATGAAAAGAAGACAGTATGAAATAACTGCTATAAAAACCTTCTATCTCTCAAATGCTAAAGCAGAGGATGTGAGAGCAGTTCTCAGTCAGGTTCTCAGAACAGAGTATAGACCTCCATTCATTTATGTTGATAAGAATCTGAATTCAATAACCTTAAGGGACAGCCCTGAAAATATAAGATTAGCTGAGAAATTAATTAAGAATATGGATAAAGCAAAGGGTGAAGTAATAATTGACCTTGAAATTATGGAAGTAAGCCGTTCGAAATTAAGACAATATGGAATTGATTTTGATACTTATGGAGTTGGGTTAAAATATGAAACTCCTGCAAGTGGTGAAGAAAAAGGATGGATAAATTTGCCGGAGCTGGATTTTTCACAAAGATCAAATTACTTTATCACTTTACCAACTTCATTCATTAAGCTACTTGAAACTGATGCTGATACCAAGATAATTGCTCAGCCCAGATTGAGGGGAATTGAGGGAGAGGAAATAACCTATACAGTTGGAGATAAAGTTCCAATACCCAGAACAACCTTTACTCCAATTGCTGCAGGGGGAGTGAGTCAGCAGCCCATAACCTCTTTTGAATATCAAGATGTTGGAATAACATTAAAAATAACCCCTTATATCCATTTTGAAAGGGAGGTTACACTGGAGTTAGAGATAAAAGTGACCTCTCTTAGTGGAACAGGATATGCGGGCATCCCGATTCTCGGCACAAGAGAGGTAAAAAATGTAATTCGTTTAAAGGAAGGAGAGACGAATCTTCTTGCTGGATTGCTTAGGGATGAGGAAAGAAAGTCACTGAAAGGAATTGCTGGTCTTAAAAATTTACCAATAATAGGGAGTCTTTTCTCCAGCACTGACCAGACCATAAGCCAAACTGATATTATTTTAACCATAACTCCTTATATAATTCGCTCAATTTCCATTGACAAGGAAAATCTGGAGCCTTTGTGGATTGGATTAAAAGAGGAGCCAACACGTGGACTTCCAGAAGTTGAATTTCCTGAAGAAGAGAGGAGACCTCGAGAAATTGAGAGAGAGAAAAATGAGATTTCAATTTCCCCTTCCTATTTTACTGTTCCAAAAGGGAGAGAATTTTTTGTAAATATTTTAATTCGTAGTGATGAGGAAGTAGGGAATATGTCCATTACTTTGAATTTTGATCCCAATATACTTCAGGCAAAAGATGTTAGACCCGGAGGTTTTATTAATCAGTTTGGCAGAAATGTTCCTTTCCTTAAAAATATAGCTAATGGAACAATAACAATAGGTTTTTCAAGCCCTGATATAAGCAAGGGGGCTAAAGGAAGAGGTGTATTTGCCCGTATTTCTTTTATAGCAAAAAACAGAGGAGAAGGCTCAATTTCAATAACTTCTGTTTCTGCAAATGCTCCAACTGGTAAATTAATTTCCTTTATTACAAGAGATGGAAAAGTTAAAGTCGAATGAATTGACAGAAATTTTGAAAATTGTTATAAATTTCTTGAAATGGCGGTGTAGCTCAGTTGGTTAGAGCATGCGGCTCATATCCGCAGCGTCGGGGGTTCGAATCCCTCCACCGCCACTTTCCAGATAAATGCTTTTTAAAAAATTTAAAAAGACCATTCAGAAGTATAATCTCATTCAGAAAAACGATAATATCCTCGTTGCCTTTTCAGGGGGACCTGATTCTACTGCACTTGTTTTATTACTCCTCGAATATCAGAAGGAATTACCTTTTTCTATTCACTTGGCCCATTTTAATCATAAATTAAGAAAGGAAGCTGATAAGGATGAGGAGCATGCAAAAAAATTTGCTGAGAGAGAGAATCTTCCCCTTGTGATAGGATGCGAGAATGTAAGAGAATATGCAAAAAAGCACTCAATGAATATAGAAGAAGCAGGAAGAGAATTAAGATATTTATTCCTTAAAGAAGTGGCAAAAAAAATCAATGCTAATAAAATAGCTCTTGGACATAACCTAACTGATCAGGCAGAAACTTTTTTAATGAGGATTATAAGAGGAACAGGCTTAACAGGGTTAGGTGGAATTTATCCGGTAAAAGAAGGGATTTTTATAAGGCCTTTGATTGAGATTGAGAAAGAAGAGATAGAGACCTATTTAATGGAGAGAAGGGTGCCATTCTGCATTGATAGAAGCAATCTTGATTCTCGTTTTCTCAGAAACAGAATAAGGATTGAACTTCTGCCCTTCCTTAAAAAAAGGTTCTCCAGAAAAATTATTTCTCATATTGGAAAATTATCAGAATTAATAAGAGAAGAAGAAGAGTTGATTGAAGAAATAGCTGAGAATGAATTGAAAAAAATAGAAACAGAGAAAGATGGAATTTATGGTCTGGATTACAGGAAGTTAGAGAAATATCCAGTAGCTCTTAAAAGGAGGATTTTGCGGAGTTTTATTAAAAGGATTAAAGGAAATTTAAGAGGAATAACTTACACCCACATTCAATCTCTTTTAAATTTGGAGAAAAATAAAGAAGTGCATTTAATCACGGGTTTAAAAATCAGAAGAGAAGGGGATTTGCTTTATTTGAAGACAGAAAAATCAGATAAGGTCGTGAATTATGAATATTTACTGGAAGAAAACGATGAAATTGAGATAAAGGAATGTGAGTTAAAATTCAGAACGAAGGTAATTTCTTCTTTTGACTATAGCCAACTGGACTTCAATGATGATTACAGGGGATATCTGGATTATGAAAAATTGAAATTTCCCCTTCTTGTAAGAAACAGAAAAAATGGAGATTCATATCATCCACTGGGTGCACCTGGCAAGAAAAAATTAAAAGAAATAATGAGAGCAAAGGGAATACCTCTAAGAGAGAGAAAGAACAGGCCTGTTTTCCTCTCTAAAAATGAAATTATTTGGGTTTTAGGACTCCCGGTTTCAGAAAAGTATAAAGTAACCCCCTTAACTAAAAAGATTTTTTTGATTGAACGAATCGAAGAAACAAAAAGCTAAGAATTAAAAGTTAAAAAACTACAATTAAGAACTAAAAATTTATTAATTTTTACATATAATTCTTTCTCCAAACTTCAAAAACCAGTAAAGCCCATAAGCGATGACTATGATTTTCTTTTCCGCTTAAATGCTCATCAATCATTTTTTTAATAAACGAGAAATTAAAAAATTCAGAAATGTTTTTTTCATTGAGATAATCAAAAAGAAAATCTTTTAATTCATTTCTAAGCCAGTTTTTTATCGGGATACTAAACCCTTCTTTGCTTCTATAAATGTTTTCCTTTGGCAAGAGTCTTTCCATGGTCTTTTTGAATATCCATTTTGTTTTGAGTCCTTTTAATTTATATTTTCCCGGAATTTGAAATACAAATTCTACTAATTTATGGTCAAGTAATGGAACTCTTGTTTCAAGGGAAACTGCCATGCTCATTCTATCAACTTTTACAAGAATGTCATCAGAAAGATAAGTTTTTAAGTCAAGATAAAGTTCTTTATTTATGTCGTCCATATAATAAGCGTTTTTTAAATATTCAATAAAGGGATATCTTTCAAGAATATTTTTTGAATTTTTTAAATCATTAAAAAGAGCAGGAGAATACAATTTTTTCTTATAATTGTAATTAAGAAACATCATCCAACGAAAGTGCCTATTTGTATCAGCATAGTAAAATCCTTCACTGTATCTTTTTAGTTTATTCCAGAAACCCTTTTTCTTTTTTTCTTGTGGTGGTAAGGGAGAGAGAGCATATTTAAGGAAATGATTTAAAGGAAATAAAAAAGGTATGCTGGCCAGTTTCTGAGCTTGATAATGTTCATAACCTCCAAATACCTCATCTCCTCCATCACCAGATAAAATTACTTTCACATAATCACGAGCTATTTTTGAAACAAGATAGGTTGGAAAAATTGAGAAATCTCCAAAGGGTTCATCAAGATAATTTATAAGTTTCTCAGTTAAATCCATTACTTCAGGTGTTATTGTAAATTCATGGTGTTCTGTATTGAATTTCTTAGCAATAATTCTTGCAAATTTTAATTCATTGTAAGATTTCTCCTCAAAGCCGATTGAAAAAGTTTTTACTGGTTTTACTCCAAGTTCACTCATTAAACCAACTATAGTGCTTGAATCAATTCCGCCACTGAGAAAACAGCCAAGAGGGACATCACTTATCAGTCTAAGTTTAACTGATTCTTTTAAGAGATAGTAAAGTTGCTCGCAATATTCATTTATATCTTTGATCTTTAGGCTGTCACACTTCTCTTCGATATCCCAGTACTTTTTAATTTTAATCTTTCCATTTTTATAAATAAGAATATGTCCAGCTTTTAATTTTTTTACATTTTTAAAAATAGTATAGGGTGCAGGTATATATTCCAAAGTTAAAAATAAATCCAAAGCTTCAAAGTCTATTTCCTTTTCAATTTCTTGATATTTCAAAAGAGTTTTTAATTCAGAACCAAAAACTATTGTTCCATCTTTGAGAAGGGTGTAATAAAGAGGTTTTATTCCTATTCTATCCCTTACAAGAATTAATTTTTTTTCTCTTCCGTCCCATATTGCAAAAGCAAACATTCCTCTCAATTTTTTTACAAAATTCTCACCCCATTCTTCATAAGAATGAACTACTGTTTCTGTATCACCTTTTGATTTAAATTTGTGTCCTCTTTTCACAAGTTCATTTCTTAATTCAGGAAAATTATAGACTTCTCCATTGTAAGCAATCCATATATTTCCGTCTTCATTTGAAAGAGGCTGATGTCCGGTTACAAGATCTATTATGCTTAGCCTTCTTGCACCGAGTGCGACATTTTCATTTATAAAAATTCCCTCATCATCAGGTCCTCTGTGGATAATCGAGTCGCACATGGATTTAATTAGGGATAAGGGAACAGGTTTTTCAGTATGGACAATTCCACAAATACCGCACATTTTAATGATATTTAATCTCTATTTCCACATATACTCCCAGGAATCTTCTATCAGTGCTTTTTTTGTCTTCCAGGTATGGTATTGCTCCTTTATTGGATTTTATTTTCAAATGATAGATGTAAGAATTTCCAAATTTAAAGCCAGAGCCTGTTTTAAATTTGATTTCCTTTTTCTCTTTTCCGCTTAACTTAACTACCTTCTTTTTCCCGTCCACCTTTACAATTGCCTTATTTTTCAATCTTCCGTTATTGGTCAATTTTATGGTGAGTTCCTTTAGAGGATAATAGGTTCTTAAGAAGAATTCACATGTTTTATCACCAAAAGTCCAGAATCCGTTTCCTTGTTTCTTGTGGTAATTATCATTTAAAAAATAAATCAGATAATCATTTGGAGGAGTGCCAAATCTTATCTTAAATGCAGAAGGATTTGTATTTGTAGGAAGAGTATTGATGAGGCTTTTTTCAATGGGAAGGAGGCTAAAAGGAATTCCTTTTCCGTGGGTCGCTGGATAGGATGAGGATTTAAAGGGAGTGACTAGGATTTGAGAAATAAAAATACTTGCAACTATCCAGTTTATAATTACCTCCTTTTTTGTTTTTATAATTTTCGACAAGAAGAAGAACATAGGATAGATATTAAGAAAATATCTATTTCCAAGTGTTCCTCCTCCACCGATGTAATTATCTGGCATCAAGACAATATAAATTAGTATTTCAATAAAAATTGTTCCAAGAATAAGCCATTGATAAAGTTCCTTTTTATTGATTATGAAAATAATCAATGCAAGAAAAGCAGGAAAGAAGTACCATGCAATTCCTGAATATCTTCCGAAAAAGTAATAAAAGAAATTATAAACCACAATTTTTAGGGAAATGGGATGGGATTTAAAATAGTTTTCTGAGGTCATTTTATGGCCGATTGATTCAAAAGTGTATCCCTCCCTTTCATATGGGAAACGGAAATAGAAAGTTTTTCTTTCACCTCCCATATAATTCCAGTCAGATGTTAAAAGGTAATTAATTCCAAAAAATGAAAGTGAAGTAATAATGAAGATTAAGAGAATTATGAAGGATTTTAGCCATCTTTTTTTAATAAAGGAATAAAGGAATATCGGAGCAATCAGGACTATATTAGGGGGTTTTGAGAAAGTTGCAATTCCTGCTAAAAAGGAAGCAACATAATCTGAGTAATCGGAATTAAGAAATTTTTTAATGAAAGATCCATCTTTGTTTTTATTTTCTAATTTTATTTTATAGGCAAAGAGAAAAATAACAGAAAAAGCAAGAAAGAAATTGAAGAATTCAGCAGTTATCCATATGAAGTAAATTATTGCAATTGAAGCAAATAAGAAAGTAAGTGTATAAATTAATGAAATTCCCGAGGTATTCTTTATTGAAAGAAAGGAATATCCCATCAGGAGAATAAACAGAAGAAGTATTGAGTGAAAAACGAAGAATCCATGATAGTTGAAAATTCGAACAAATGGTGCAGCAAATAGAGGATAGGCGAATGACTTTGCGTAGAAAATCTCTCCTTTTTCATTTTTTTTGAGAAAAATTCCTTGGGGAGCTGAGAAGTCTTCGCAGAATCTATAAAGATCTTTTTTTGTGTAAGTTATGTCTCCATCATATGCAATGCTTTGAGTCATAATATAATAAATTGCTTCATCGGAAAAGAGCCAGTTTCTCTGAATTCCAGGAAGATTTATAAAAAGGGAAAAGCTCAAAAAGAAAAGAAAGATAAGAGATATAACAGTTAAAGCTGTTTTATCTCCTGGAATTTTCATTTTTGATTTTTAATCAATATCATATTCCAATTAAAAATTCAACTTAATCTGGAAATGAGTGTAATATATTTAAAGAAGAAGAGGGGCAAAAACTAATGATACAACAGTCATTAATTTAATAAGGATGTTCATGGAAGGACCAGCTGTGTCTTTAAGAGGATCTCCAACTGTATCTCCTACAACTGCTGCAGCATGACTTTCACTTCCTTTCCCACCATACATTCCTTTTTCAATTAATTTTTTTGCATTGTCCCATGCAGCACCAGCATTTACCATGAATAGTCCAAGTAAAACACCTGTTGAAATAGCACCAGCTAAAAAACCTCCAAGAGCCTGTGGTCCAAGGAGCAGACCAATGGTAATGGGCACAATTATTGCAATTGAACCTGGAAGAGCCATTTCTAATAAAGCTCCCTTTGTAACTATATCTATGCATGTTTTATAATCAGGTTCTGCTTTTCCATCAAGAAGACCTTTAATTTCCCTGAACTGTCTTCTGATTTCCTGAACCATTTTATTTGCTGTTTTTCCAACTGATTTCATGGTTAATGCTGTTATTATGAATGGCATTAATGCACCTATTAATAAACCCATAACTGTATCAACTTCTGTAAGATTAATTGAAGAAAGACCAACTGTTTTCTGATAAGCGGAAAATAGTGCAAGAGCAGTTAAAGCTGCAGAGCCAATTGCAAAGCCTTTCCCAATTGCTGCTGTTGTATTTCCTGTTGCGTCAAGCTCATCTGTTATTTTTCTTATCTCCTCTCCTGCACCTGACATCTCCGCAATTCCTCCTGCATTATCAGCTATTGGTCCATAAGAATCGGTTGACATTACAATTCCAATTATTGATAGCATACCAACTGCTGAAAGGGAGATTCCATAAAGGCCACCAAATTTATAAGCTAAAAATACTGCTAAAACAATTGTAAGCAATGGAAATACTGTGCTTTCAAATCCCACAGCAAATCCAGTTATTATAACAGTTGCTTTTCCACTCAAAGCACTTTTAGCAATTGATTTGATTGGAGGACCTGAAGTGAAGAATTCACTTTCAAGTCCTATTAGTACTCCTGCAATGAGTCCTGCAAGCACTGCCCAGTAAAGCTTTATATTATCAGTAACGGAATTTATTGCAAAATAAGAACCTATTATAAAGAGTACTCCACTTATGTAGGTTGCATTTCTCAATGCAGATTGAGGTCTGACTCTTTTAAGAAAATATATGGAGAAAACTCCCATTGTAGAAGATAATAAACCAATTGTTACAAGAAGGAGTGGTAAAATCATAAATTCTAAGGTTGATTTTATGAAGGTAGCACCAATTGCCATGGTTGCAACAATTGAACCAACATAGGATTCAAACAGGTCAGCTCCCATTCCAGCTGTGTCACCAACATTATCTCCCACATTGTCAGCAATTACTCCTGGATTTCGGGGGTCATCTTCAGGAATACGAGCTTCCACTTTACCCACTAAGTCAGCTCCAACATCCGCACTTTTCGTAAAAATTCCGCCTCCAACTCTTGCGAAAAGAGCAATTGAACTTGCACCCATTGCGAATCCATTTATTATCTTTGGATCTTTGAAGAAAAAGAAAAAGATTCCAAGACCTATAATACCGAGGGAGGCAACAGAAAGACCCATTACTGAGCCACCCTTTAAAGCCATCTCAAGTGCTTCCGGCATGCCGCCTGAGATTGCAGCCTGAGTGGTTCTTACTGCTGAACGTGTAGATGCTTTTAACCCAATAAAACCTGCCAGCATTGAGCAAACTGCTCCAGTGAGAAAGGAGAGGCTTGTATATATGGAAAATAATTTCCAGAGAATGAAAAATAGAACAACAATATAAACTAAAATTATTGAATATTCTCTCCGTAAAAATACCATGGAACCTGCATGTATTATTTCGGAGAGATAATTCATTTTGTCAGTTCCAGTTGGCGCTTTCTTTACCAGGAAATAGATTGTCAGCGCAAGGGCGAGTCCAATAAATCCGATAAATACGATGAGAATTGTAAAATTACTAAAGTTCATTTTACCCTTTAAACCTCAATCAGTTTAATTTTAAATACGAAAAAGCTATATACCATATAATAAATTTATAGTCAAATTTTTTGAATTTTTTTACTTTGATATTTGTGAATAATTTAAAAATTTATGTTGTTTTTTAAATGTAATTAAGTTAAACTGATTTTTTAGATTTTTTTATGGAAGGTTTAAAATTTTTTTCTAATTTTCTTTTCAAAGTCCTTCTAAATTAAAGGGGTAAGTGATGACAAAAAGCAAAAAATGGTTTGTTTTTATTTTTATATTTTCAATGGCGATATTTTTAATTTTCATTAGCTGTAGAAAAAGCAAAGAACTGAACGAAAGTAAGGAGATAAAAGGAAAACTTGAAGTTCTTAATGTAACACCTAAAGGGTTAGTCTTTAGCAGGGAGGAATTAAACAGTATAATTATTATTTTCTCTAGACCGATGGTGCCTTTAGGAACTAGTCCTATTGAGAAAGGTTCGGGCCCTTTATTATTTGATCCCCCAGTTTCAGGAAAATTCAGATGGATGGGAACCTCTGTTTTAACTTTTATTCCTGAAAAATCATTTAAATACAGCACAGAGTATAAAGTAAAGATTCCAGCTGGAATCAAATCAATTGATGGATATATTTTAGAAAAGGATTATGCCTGGAGCTTTCAAACTCCGAGACCGAAATTGATTTATCATTATCCCCGGAATAATGCTAAATGGATAAAATTGGATAGTTCAATTTTCCTTCAGTTTAATCAACCATTGGATATTGATAAAGCCCGGGAATACATTCATTTCACAGAGCTTTCCTCCCACGGAGGGGAGTCAGAGTTGTCTTATGAATTAAATCATCCATCAGCTAAGGATCTTAAAAATGAATCAATTAAAGCCAGGTCTGAAGAAGTCATTATTCTAAAACCATTGAAGGTGATGAAGCTAGGACATTCGTATCGAGTGAAGATTCTCGAGGGACTGCCAGGAAAAGAAGGAAAACTCGGAATGTTAAAAACCTATGAATTTCATTTCAGGACATTCGAGGAGTTTAAATTTTATGGTCTGGGGGATAACCGTATCAGTCCTGATGAGCCTTTACATCTGTTATTTACAAATCCCGTTAACTATATGGAACTGGCAAAAAAAATTAAATTTCAGCCAGAGATTAAACTTCCAGATTACTATTTTAATTGGGATTATTCTGTGGCAAAGCTATGGATTTATGCTCGTTTTAAACCGGATACAAATTATCTTCTTACAATTCAACCTGATTTAAGGGATGAATTCAATAATAAACTTGGGAAAGAGATAAAAATTTCCTTTTCAACAGGTTCTTACAAGCCATCAGTGGATATGAATACTGGTATTGGAATTATTGAAGCGTATGGAGATTTGAGATTTCCTGTTTCTATTCTTAATACCAGAAAAGTCGAACTCAATGTTGCGATTTTAAAATCAGATGAGATAATTCCTTTGCTTATCAATAGAAAAATTTTTTGGAGAAACGAAAAATACAAGGGAAAAAAGGATTTCTTCGATGTATATCAAAATCTTGTCTTTGATTTTCAAAAGAACAAAAGAAAAATTTATGCTATTGAACTAGATAGGATTTTAAAAAGAAATTATGGTTTTCTCTTTTTACAACTGGATACTTACTCAGGGGAAAAATGGGACAGATATTTAAAGGCTTTCCTGCAAATTACAGACATAGGAATTTCTGCAAAATTTTCGCCGGATAGCAATCTTGTATGGGCAACAGAGTTAAAAACAGGCAAACCAGTTTCATATGCTGAAATTGAGATAAGAGATGATAAAAACAGAATTTTATGGAAAGGAAAAACTAATGAGAATGGAATGGCTCTTACTCCAGGATGGAGAAAACTTGGAATAAAATCCAAAGATAAGTGGTCAAAACCAAGGCAATGGATTTTTGTGAAAAAAGGAGATGACATCGCCTTTATATCTTCTGACTGGGGCACAGGAGTCTATCCGTATCAATTTGGAATAAGATATGATTGGAGAGCTTCTCCTGAAGAATTTCTCGGCTATATTTTTACTGAAAGAGGAATCTATAAGGCAGGAGAAAAGGTAAATATAAAAGGAATTGTTAGAAAGAAGGAGAACGGACAATTAAAAATACCTGACATTGAAGAGATTAATCTCGAAATTAAAGATTCTCGCGGGGAAAGCATTTTTAATGAAAAAATTAATTTAAATGAATTTGGGTCTTTTTCTCTTACCTTACCTCTTGATAGGAAAGCTCCTCTTGGATTTTACCAGATGGAAGCCAGAATACCATTTAAAAAAGGGGAGAGGAAAAGAGAAATAAATATGCGAAATTCCTTTAGGGTTGAAACTTTCAAGCCAGTAGAATTCAAAGTAACAGTATATCCTGATAAAGAATATTATATCTTTGGGGATAAATACGAAGCTTTAATTACAGGAAACTATTTATTTGGTGCTCCATTATCCGGACAGAAAGTTAAGTGGACTTTAAGAAAGGATTTTACTTTTTACAAACCTCCTGGTTATGAGAACTATTTTTTCGGTCAAATAGACTGGGAAGAAGTTGAAGTTGAGAGAAGTAAGTTGCTTGCTTCAGGAGAGGGAGTTCTTGATTCTCGTGGCACATACAGGGTAAAAACAGAACTTCTACAAAAAGAATCCAGAGGAACTTTTCGCTTAAATCTCGAAGCAACAGTTACTGATCCGAGTAGAAATGCTGTTTCTGGTAGAGTTTCCAGCATTCTTCATCAGGGAGAATACTATATTGGCATAAAACCATCCACCACTTTTATTGAAAATGGAAAAAATCTAAAGATTGATGTTATAACCGTCGCTCCTGAAGGAAAGACAATTTCAGGTAAAAAAATAAAAATTACAATAAAAAAGAGGGAGTGGCATTCTGTCAGAAAAGCAGGGATTGGTGGTAGATATAGATGGATTACAAGAAAAGAGGATAAGGAAATAAAGAATTATGAAATCAAGACAGAGAGAGCTCCTGTGAGTATCTCTTTTACCCCTGAAAAATCAGGATTTTATATAATTCAGGCAAATGGAGAGGATTCTCGGAAAAATGAAATACAATCTTTTGCCTATTTTTATGTTACTGGAAAAGACTATGTTGCATGGGAAAGAAGAGATGATGACATGATAGAACTTGTTTCAGATAAAAAGAATTACAAACCAGGAGACACTGCTTTAATAATGGTGAAATCGCCTTATGAAAAGGCTGAGGCTCTCGTAACCATTGAAAGGGAAGAAATAATTGATAGTTGGTTAACAAAGCTTCAGAGCAGTGCGGATAAAATTGAAATTCCAATAAAAAAGAAATACCTTCCGAATGTTTTTGTTTCAGTGTTAATTGTCAAAGGAAGAGTTTCATTTAAGAAAGAAGGGGAAAAAGAAGATATTGGAAAGCCCTCCTTCAAAATTGGTTATATTGAGTTGCCAGTTAGTCCGGAAGAGAAGAAGTTAAAAATAAATATCAAGACAGATAAAAGAGAATACAGACCAGGAGAAGAAATTGAAATAAGTATAAAAGTCAAAAACATGAACAATAAAGGAGTTCGGTCTGAGGTGTGTCTTTTCGTGGTTGATGAAGGAGTATTAAATTTAATCAATTATCGCACGCCGTCACCATTTTTGACTTTTTACGGTAGAAGACCTCTATCTGTAGAAACCTCTGATATAAGATTTCGCCTTATAGAGCCCCAAACATACGGGCAGAAAGGAGATGAGGTAGGAGGTGGAGGATTTATAACCGATAGACTGAGACTTGCTGGAGTGGAATTAAGAGGAGTCTTTAAAATAACAGCTTTATGGAAGCCATCAATAATCACTGACAACAAAGGAGAAGCATCCATCAGATTTAAACTGCCAGACAATCTTACGACTTTTAGAGTTATGGCAGTAGTTCAGACAAAAGACTCCTGTTTTGGCTCTGGAGAAGCTACATTTAAAGTGAATAAACCCTTTCTCCTCCGCGCCTCCACACCACGATTTGCTCGTGTCGGAGATAGCTTCGAGGCTGGAGTGATTGTTCACAATTATACAAAGAGAAAAGGTAAGGTTCTACTCAGCGTTAATGCAAAATCTATTAAACTTGTGAGCAATAACTTGAAAACTTTTACACTGGCTCCAATGGAGGCAAAGGAAATAAGATTTCCATTTAAGGTAGAAAAAACAGGAAAAGCTATTCTTTCTTTTCGTGCAAAAATGGGAGAAGAATCAGATGGTTTAAGAATCGTCATTCCAATTTATTTACCTCGCACTACAGAGACTGTAGCGCTTTTTGGTGATACGACGAAAACTATAAAACAATTAATTAAAATACCAGAAGAGATTTATCCTGATACAGGAAAAGTTGAAGTCAAAATTTCCTCGACAGCAATGTCTGAACTTGGAGAAAGTTTTAATTTTCTTGTAAGTTATCCATATGGATGCTTGGAACAACGGGTTTCTTCAATCCTTCCTGTAATTGTAGGTGAGGATTTAATAAAAACCTTTAAACTCTCCTCTAAAAAAATGAGAGAATTAAAGGATTATGTGAAGAAAGTTCTTGAAGACATACCTAAATTTCAGAAATCAAATGGAGGATTTGCTCTCTGGCCAGATTCTAAATATGATTCTCCATTCATTACTTGTTACACTCTTTTTGCCTTAATAAAAGCTCAGGATAAAGGTTATAAAGTAAGTGAAGAAATAATGAATTTAGCTCAGAGATATCTAATTGATTTTCTCCATGGGAAGCTGGAAAATTCAAAATATCCCTATAATAGAGGAGAGCGGCTTTCTACAAAGGCATTCGCCCTTTATGTGCTTTCTCTTAGGGGTAAATTTGAGACAGGTTATATGGAACAGCTTTTTAATGAAAGGGATAAATTATCCCTTTATGGAAAAACTTATCTTCTGAGAGCTGTGAGCTTAAGCGGAATTGATACTACAATGGAAAAGACTCTCCTGGATGATTTATTAAATAAAATAAAAGTTTCTCCTACAAAAGCCTATTTCCAAGATTCACATGAAATGCATTGGATTTACAATTCAAATGTTAGAACAACCGCGATTATACTTCAGACCTTACTCGAGACAAATAAAAATTATCCACTTATTCCAAAAATTGTTCAGTGGTTACTTGAGGAAAGGAAAATCGGAAAGTGGCGTTCCACTCAGGAAAACTTTTATGTTTTTTATGCACTCGGAGATTATTACAAAAAATATGAGGAGATAACGCCTGATTTTAAAGCAAAGGTTTATCTTGCTGGAAAATTAATTCTTGAAGAGGTATTTAAAGGAAGGGATTTAATGGTCAGAAAGGTTGAAACAAAATTATCCAGATTGAAGAGAGGAAAGAATCTGGCTTTTAAAATTAATAAAAAAGGAAAGGGAAGATTATTTTATGGAATTAGAATGACTTATGCTCCTTTAAATCCTAAGAATCCAAGGGATGAAGGTATTGCTGTATATAAAACCATTGAGCCTTTAGAAAAGGGAAAAACAGAAAAATTCAAACCAGGTTCGCTGGTGCTTGTTACTCTGAAAATTGTAACACCTCAGGAAAGACATTTTGTAGTGGTAGAAGACCCACTTCCAGCTGGATTTATTGCAGTGAATCCCAGTTTTGCTACTGAAAGTGTAGAGCTGGAGAGAAAGCTGAGAGAAATCAGGAAAAGACAGAACAGATTCTGGTGGTGGAGCGGATTCAATCATATTGAAATTCATAATGATAAAGTGCTTCTCTTTGCTGATTTTCTGAATTCTGGAATACATACCCATTCGTATCTTGCAAGAGCAATAACTTATGGAAGTTTTAAAGTTCCTTCAACAAAAGCTGAAGAGATGTATAGTCCTGAAACTTATGGAAGGACTGGAGAATTTGAAATAGAAATCAGAAAATGAAGATTAAGATTATTTCATTCACAGTTTTTGCTTCCATTTTTCTTACTTTTTATTTATCTATTTACATTCCTTTTCCAAAAAGTAAACTTGAACCAGCTCCTGTAATTTCTCTACAAATCCTTGACAGGGAGGGAAAACTGCTAAGGGAAGTTCTTTCGGATAAAGAGGGTAGATGCAAATGGGTTAGTCTAAATCAGATATCTCCTTATGTAGTTAGAGCTACAATTGCAGGGGAGGATAAGAATTTCTTTTATCATAAAGGAATTGATCTATCAGCTGTTCTAAGAGCAATATATCAGAACATAAAGGCTGGAAAGATAGTTTCAGGAGGTTCCACAATTACTCAGCAGGTAGTAAGAAATATCTATCATTTCCCTCGAAACTGGTTTTACAAAATAATTGAAATGTGGCTTGCCTTAAGACTCGAGAACACAATATCCAAAGAAGAAATTCTTGTTCAATATTTAAACCGTGTGTATTACGGAAATCTAACCTATGGTATTGAATCTGCATCGCGACTTTACTTCGACAAACCTGCCTCTCATCTCAGCCTTGCAGAGTCTACTTTTCTTGCAGGAATACCTCGTGCACCCGCAATTCTTGATCCTTACAGGAATTTTAATCTTACTAAAAAAAGACAGATCAAGATTCTCCGAAGAATGCTAAGAAACAAGATGATTGGTTTAGAGGAATATAATCGAGCTTTAAATCAAGAACTGAATCTTGTTCCTAAAAATATTAATTTTAAAGCTCCGCATTTCTGTGATATGGTTCTTTCAAGAATAAAGTCAATTGAGAAGCAAAACATAAGTGTCATTCAAACAACTCTTGATATAGAACTTCAAGAAGAGATTGAGCTTTTTTTAAAAAACCATATTAAAAGATTAGAAAACAATGGAGTTACAAATGGAGCAGTAATAGTTATGGATAATTATAGTGGAGAGATTTTATCCCTTGTAGGTTCAGTGGATTACTTTGATGAGCATCATGATGGTCAGGTAAATGGAGCAATTTCTCTGCGTCAACCAGGTTCTACTTTAAAACCATTCACCTATGGGCTTGCCCTTGAAAAGGGTATGACGCCAGCTGATATAATACCTGATATTGAAACCTGTATTCACACTGAAAAAGGTGATTTTTATCCAGCCAATTATGATGGAAAATTTCATGGCCCGGTTCGACTCAGAACCGCGCTTGCATGTTCATACAACATACCTGCTCTGAGAGTCTGTGAATATGTTGGGCCACATACTCTTTTAACAAGACTTCATAAAGCTGGTTTTCAAAGCCTTAAAAAGAGTGCAGATTATTATGGTGTGGGATTGACCCTTGGAAGTGGAGAGGTTACTTTGCTCAAACTGTGTAGAGCTTACTCAGCATTAGCCCGTGGTGGAATTTATAAAAGAGAAAAAGTTTTTCTTAAAATTCTGGACAAGAAAAGCAGGGAAATTAAATTTAAAATTAGAAATGCTTCAACTTTGGTTTTCTCTCCACAGATATCTTACATCTTGACCCACATTCTATCTGATAAAGATGCAAGGGTTCCTGCTTTTGGTTATAATTCTCCTTTAAATTTCCCCTTTCCCTGTTCTGCGAAAACAGGAACATCCAAGGACTTCAGAGATAACTGGGTTATTGGCTTTACTCCAAAATATACGGTTGGAGTATGGGTTGGAAATTTTGATGGCAGACCAATGCATAATGTCTCAGGAATTACAGGATGTGGACCACTCTTTCGTGATATTATGTTACTTCTTGAAAGAAAGGGAACTGGAGGAAATTTTGTAGAGCCATCTGGATTGACGAAAGTTTCAATATGTCCTCTTTCAGGTAAAATTCCGAATTCTCATTGCCCAGGGAAAATAGAGGAGATTTTTATAAAAGGGACAGAGCCAGTTGAGACCTGTTCATATCACAGACTTATTTTTGTTGATAGAGTGACCGGACTCCCGGCTGGAAAAAATTGTCCCCCAGAACGAATAATCAAAAAAGTCATTGAAGTTTTTCCTCCACTTTATCATGCATGGGCATTGAAAGCAGAGAAAATGCAACCATATTTAAAAACACAAGAGCCCAATCTCCTGATTCTGAAGAATAAAGTTCAAAATAATTTTGAATTTAAACAGCAAATTTCAAAAATTATAATTGCCTTTCCTTCTGATGGAGATGTATTTAGAATAGATCCATTTTTGAAAAGAGAATATCAGATTATTCAACTAAAAGTTATTTCCCCTCCAAATATAACAAAACTGCAATGGTTTGTGGATAATAAGCCATATTTAACAGTTAATCAACCATTCACTGTAAAGTGGAAACTGATGCCTGGAAAACACACATTTAAAGCAATTGGATTTACTGGAAAGAAAAAAATAGAAAGTAATGAAATAAAAATTTTGGTTCTTTCTTAAAAGAAAATGAAGCTAAGAAAAGCAATAAAAGAGGATATAGTTTTTATAGAGAAATTACTCAAGAAAAATAAATTACCATATGAAGATATTTCTTCAAAGATAGATTGCTTTTATATATGTTCCATTGGAGAAAAGATTATTGGTATTGGAGGACTCGAAATTCATGGAGATTATGGACTGCTCAGATCACTAGTGATAATTGAACATTACAGAAAAAGGGGATATGGAAAAATTTTGACTCAGAAAATTATTGAATATGCTAAGAAAAAAGGTTTGAAAGAGGTTTATCTTCTTACAACTACTGCAAAGGAATTTTTTGAAAAGATAGGATTTGAGATTGTGAATCGGAATGCAGTTCCTTTAGAGATTAGGAATTCTACTGAGTTTAAATATCTATGTCCTTCAACAGCTGTCTGTATGAGATTGAAATTGAACTAACTCTTAAGGTTTTATTTAAAATTCAATTCATTTTATTTTCTAATCACTTTAATTTCCACTCTTCTATTTTTTCTCCTGTTTTCTTCTGATGTATTTGGATATTTTGGTTTTGATTCTCCATAACCTATAGTTTCTATTTTACCACCTGGAATACCTTTTTTTACAAAATATTTTGCGACAGATTCTGCTCTTTTTCTTGATAGTTTCAGATTGTAATTTTCTGAACCTATATCATCTGTGTGACCTTCTACGACGATTTTAGAATATGAATAATCTTTGAGAAAATCTACCACTGTATCAAGTATAGTTTTGGCGTCAGATTTTAATTGAAAGCTATCGAAATCGAAAAGAATCGCAGAGCTCATAATGAGGCTGGTCACTTTTTCAGTTTCCTCCATTTTCACGAGTGCAAAATTCTTCATATCAAAAATTTCCTTCTTACCATTTTTGACCACGGAAAGAACAAGAGCAACTTCCCATCTCGGTCCCTGAAAATAGGGAACTTCTATTTCATGAATACCCTTTTTGAGATATATACTTCCTGTTTTTTCCCATGGAGGATGAACTCCATCATTATCTATGACAATCTTCCCGTCTATTATTAATTTTGCTCCGTCATCACTGAGAAGAGAAAAAGTGTATGTTCCATTTTGTGGAATATAAATTTTTCCTTTATAGTCAATAGCAAACCATTCAAATCTATCAGTTACTCCAGGAAAACCCTGGTCAAAGCTTCTTGGTGTTATATTTAAAACTTCAGTGTAAATCTTTCCAACCGGTGTGAGTTTTGAAAAATCAGGAAGTCTGTCTGTTCCTTCGGGTAAGTAATATATTGTTCCTGTAAATATAAAGGGATTTTTCTTTGTGGTTCCGAAAATACCCTTCTGAGCCTGTTTCTCTGCTTGTTGTGAATAAACTGACATAAGAAAGAAGGTCATAAAATAGAAAATGAAAAATACCTTCAAAATCGATTTCATATTTCACCTCCTTCAGATTTATTATCACAAATTTAAAAGATTTCATCTATTTATTTGACGAATTCTGGTCCGGTTTAAACGATTTTATATCTTATATTATGCTTTTTACATATTTCTTTTGATCTTTCCTCGAGCTTTTTCAGATATTCTTTTGATGGTGAAGCAAAAATTCGGTAAAGGCTCTTATATTTTGGAACAAGTTCTGGATAATATCTTTCAAGAAATCTGTAATACAGGGTTCTGGAGTCAGCCTGTCCATTGCCAAATAATGTTAATCCTCCAACGAAAATAAAATCTGCGCCATACTTCTTTGCAGTTTTTATCATTTCTTCAAGTTGTTCTTCAGAATCCGATAGGAATGGTAAAACAGGAATAAAGCACATTCCTGTGAATAATCCTTCGTCCTTACATTTTTTCATAGTTTCAAGTCTCTTCTCAGGAACTGGTGCACCCGGTTCAAGAATTTTTGCCAGTCTTTCATCCAGAGTTGAAATGGAAAACAGGATAATTAATCCATGTTTAAGTCTTGGTTTCAAATCAGATGGAAGAATCGCCTTCTTATCAATTTCTTTTAATATGTCCAGATCTCTTAAAACAAGGTTTGACTTTGTTGCGACTTCAACAGGAAATCTGTATTTAAGTATTATTTTGAGTAATTTTCTGGTAATTTTCAGTTTTTCTTCCAATGGCATATAAGGCTCGGTAGAAGATGAAAGAGCAATGATTCCATATTCTCCTTTTTCAGCTCTTCGTGAAAGCTGTCTCTCCAGAAGTTCAGGCGCATTTACCTTTACTGAAAGGGTTTTTGCCATATTCTCTCCGTATTTGCTTCCTCTGATATAGCAGTAAATGCAATTAAATGAGCAACCTGAGTATGGATTTACCGAGTAATCATCCAGAAACCAGTCATCTCTTTTTTTGTGTTTATTTAAAATTGATTTTACTTGAATTTCCTCAGGCATGGCGATTTAAATAGTTTTAGCCATACTGGCAGGACAGATAAATCTCATCTTGCAGGTTTCACATGCCTTTTTATGAATTATGAAATTGACTGGAGTCAATAAGACGAACAGGACAAATAAAACCAGAGTGAAAATAGAGAAATTCGAAAATAAAATTATTATGAATCCTGTTACTGGAATAAGGGTTACAAGCATCCATGTTAGACCAGCAAGTGCTGTTCCAGTTTTATAATTTCCGGAATTTTTTCTAAATATCAGCGCAATTTTTCCCCATCCTGTGTTACACCGTTTGCCGTAATAATAACAATTTGTGCATAAGTGCTTTCTCAGGACAAAGAGGAGCATAATTACAATAAAAATGATATAGGTGATAGAAACAAATGGTATTCTGTAAATTTGCAATTTCCATATTCCTGCGAATCCTGTTCCAAAATAGATGAGGAGAAAAATGTTCTGAAGAAAAACCCACCAGAAGGGGTATTCCTCGAATCCGTTTTCGAACAGATTTTTCTCCTCGCTCATATTCTCAGTTTTTATTTTTAACAGGCTGTCTCAATATTGTCTTTAGTCTCTCTTCAGGAACCTTTCTTGGATAAGACATAACCAGGTATATTTCATGATGAGGTCCATTTTCAGTAAGATTTTCCTTTTCCATCAATTCTTTCATTTTTGCCAGTGATTCAGGCTCAGTGGAGTATGGACCAATGTGTAATATCTGAACGCATTTGCCTTCTTTTATTTTTTTAAACCTGACCCCTTTTACCAGTTCCATCTTTTTCTTTTTTATGACTTCCTGTCTTGCTGTTTTAACAATTTCAGGGGTTATAAAATCAGGTTGGCGAATAAGAAGTTTCCAGCACCATTCTTCTCTTGGCACTTTATGCCATGGTTTATCAGAATCTACCCACCAGAACCCTTCTAATTTTGCAACAGTGAAATCTTCTCCTTGCTTTTTCATGAGCATTTTAACGCCATAGGCGAGTGAATAAAGTGCATTAACCTTTGCCTTAAATTCATCACCACCAGGAGCACCTTTTCCTTCAATTGTCAGAAATTTTCCTTCCTCAATGTCAACAATTTCAGGTTCAGTTCTGGCAGTATAGTACGATTTAAATTCCTTAAGTAAATTTATTTTTTCTCTTTTCATTTAAAATCATTATACTCAAAAACTTTTAAGTTTACTAGAGTATTAAATTGAAAAAAATTCTTAAAAGATGATTGAGATTAGGTATATTTTGATAAATATAAAATAGTTATACCCATGGGCAACAGAGGTCAATAATTGAAGCCGTTAGTGGTTTGTAAATAAGGATTAACATAATCTTACTGTCATAGGAAATTAATTATGAAATGGCTGATTAATAAATAATTTCTATTTTGGAATTTTGATATATACCTTTGTTCCTTTATTAACCTTAGATTCAATCCAAATCTTACCCCCATGCGCCTCTACAATTTTTTTACAATTATATAATCCAATTCCACTTCCATCTTTTTTTCCAAATGTATGACCTAATTTAAATAAATTCTTTAATATTTTTTTTGGTATGCCAGGCCCATTGTCGCTGATACAAATAATAACATAATTATCTAAATCTGTTATAGATACTTCTATTTTGGGGTTTTTGGTCATTTCTAATGCTTCGTTTGCATTCTTAATCAAATTCCAAAAAACTCTTTCAAAGTAATCTTTATCTACTAAAACCTGTTTTTCTAATTTTGAGTCAATCCTTACTTCACAATGAAGGGTCATTTTTGAAATGGTATTTTTTAGAAGTGATTTAAGATCAGTTAGTGTCTTAGATAACTCAATTTTTTTCTTACCTTGCGCCAGCGTTTTGATGTCCATTATCATTTTTGAAATGCGTGTTGCCTCTTCTTCTATCCTTTCACAGTAGCTAATTTGCTGTGGATTATCAATTTTACTTTTGACTAATTGAACATAACCAATTATTCCAGTGAGAGGATTGTTTAAATCATGGAGAATACTGGAGGCTTTTATTCCTATTATTGAGAATTTTTCAAGTTGTTCATTAATAGTTTTGTATCCATTTATTGTTTTACCAAAGAGATATCCGATTAATCCCGATAAAATAATATAAGAAAGCGCATTTGGCCAATGTATAGGGTCAAAAGAATCTACTAAGGTGCCTAAAATGTCGTGCCAATGAAGGTGTATGTATCCTTCTGGGTGCCTATGAAAAAATGCATTTATTATTCTTGCAAAAGGATGAAGAAATATATAGCCCAAAATAGCGCCGGAAAGAGTACTCACAAATAGAAGATGTTTCTTAATAAAGTTCATAATTCAACCTTTTTAGAGATATGTTGTAAATATTATCCTGATTATTAAAAGTGAGTAGATTTTTTGCTTCAATTGCATCTTACTTTTTTAATTGAATTCATTTCTGTATAGCATTTTATAATTATATGATAACAAAGAAGAACATAAAATCAAATTTTTCTTGAAAACAATCCAAAATAGATATAGACATATTTACCAGTTAGAGAGGAAAAAGTTAATAAAGAGAGTTGAGGCTGCCCATCACATCCTGGGTATAATAAAGAGTTTGAGAGTTCCCTGGTGGAGGGAGCCGCATCCTCTACCAGGATGGAGGACAGCCCCATGAGTGAAAAACCATTAATAACATATCATGAATTGAGAAAAATTTCACCTTCTAAGG